>Ga0181557_1000255_pt1 | contig 70365 bp, 55 predicted proteins | sample 011ome_23_FD_148632 | JGI IMG/M metagenome (GOLD analysis project Ga0181557, IMG submission 148632) | Coastal salt marsh microbial communities from the Groves Creek Marsh, Skidaway Island, Georgia - 011506CT metaG (spades assembly) | ecosystem: Environmental > Aquatic > Marine > Intertidal zone... | reverse complement strand
AGACTTTTGTCGTTCTAGCTTCCAATACGTCGTTCTAGCTTCCAATACGTCGTTCTAGCTTCCAATACGTCGTTCTAGCTTCCATTATGTCGTTCAAGCTTCCAGCACGTCGTTCAGAATTTTCAGCCAGCGCCCACTTTTGGCGCCGCAGAAACACGCTGCCCCCGTCGGGCGCCGAATTATATGTCAAATTATGACGGATTTAAACCTAAACCCTCGACCCCAGTTTCGGGCCCCTATTAGCTTAGCTAACTTAACAACGCTTGCGGCAACCTCTAGCTTAAAATGGCCGCTTACCCTGATTTAGCATCCCTCCCATACCCCGCATCATATTGGCCATACCACCTTTTCGGCCCATTTTCTTCATCATTTTTTGCATTTGCTTGTGCTGCTTCAGCAAACGATTGACATCTTGGATCTGCGTGCCAGATCCCATAGCAATTCGCCGCTTTCTAGAACCGCTAATGACATCAGGATAGCTTCGTTCTTTTGGCGTCATCGAGTTGATGATGGCTTCTAACTGGCCAAAATTTTGCTGGTCTACCCGTGCCTTTGCCGCATCTGCCATATTGGCCATTCCTGGCAGTTTATCGAGCATGCCAGTCAAACCACCCATATTATTCATCTGCTGAATCTGATCCCGAAAATCCGAAAGATCGAATCCTCGGCCTTTTTGAATTTTCTTAGCCAGTTTAGTGGCTTTGGCTTTGTCAATTTTTTGTTCGGCTTCTTCAATGAGGGACATGACGTCACCCATCCCTAAGATCCGGGACGCAATTCTATCCGGATGAAACAGCTCAAGCGCTTCAACGCCCTCGCCTTGACCGATAAATTTAATCGGCCGTCCCGTGATCTGGCGAACCGACAAGGCCGCGCCGCCTCTTGCATCGCCATCGGCCTTTGTCACAACTACACCGGTCAGAGGCAGCACCTCGCCAAATTGCCTGGCGGTATTGGCTGCGTCCTGACCCGTCATAGCGTCAACTACGAACAAAGTTTCAACAGGATTGAGCGCTCTGTGGAGTTCTGAGATCTCAAGCATAAGCTCATCATCAATCGCCAGCCGTCCAGCCGTATCAACGATCAAAACATCAGCAAACTGAGTTTTCGCGGCCTGCAGTGCTCTAGTTGCAATCGCAAGAGGAGTCTCCTCAATTGACGACTCACAAAACCCAAGGCCCGCCCCGGATGCAAGTGTCTTTAACTGTTCGATCGCTGCCGGCCGGTAGACATCGGCGCTGACCAACATCACTTGTTTACCCAACCGTTCTTTGACGAAAACACCGAGTTTCGCCGCGGTCGTTGTCTTTCCAGCCCCTTGAAGGCCTGCCAATAAAATTACTGCCGGCGGCTGGGTACTCAAATTCAACCCTTCAGAGGCGCCCCCCAGCACTTCGATCAGTTCTTCATTAACGATTTTTAGAAACGCTTCTCCAGGAGACAAACTCGCCGAGACTTCACTGCCAACCCCCCGTAATCGAACCTTTCCTAGGAAGTTTTGCACCACATCGAGCGCCACATCAGCCTCTAACAACGCAAGCCGTACCGTGCGTAGAGTTTCAGCAATGTTGTCTTCCGTAAGGGTTCGCTTGCCGCTCAGTTGACCCAAGGCAGCGCCCACTTTTCTTGTCAAATTATCAAACATAGTTATTCTGCCTTACCAATCATCGTCCCTACCGACCTAATGACTTTATTAGATACCCTCCGCCCATAGGGCCCGAGACTATTCATTGTTTGCATCTGCTAATTTTTCCGTCCCCTCAAAGCAGGCATTTTTACGTTCCCCTCGACTTTGCTACCGCGCCAAACATCATCCATTGGGGTGTTTCGCCTGCCGAACTGGTATTATAGACCAGTTACTTCTAACTTGGATCTATCGCGTTGCCTATCGCCTCACCAACTGCTTGGCTTTTGCTCACCGCCAGCCTGCTCTACGGATGCGCGACCTTTGTTGTCAGACGCCAGCTGATCGCAGCGACTCAAACCGCCAACCAACGCTTCCTTGGCGCCGTTCTTGGCATATTGGCCGCAACCGCCCATGGCTTGAGCCTGAGAGACGCACTGATTCAGCCTGGAGGTATGAGCTTAGGTTTAATCACTATGCTAGGGCTGATGGCTTTTGCTATGAGTCTGTTGATTGCACTCAATCAGTTGCGGCGCCCCATGAGCCATATTGCACAAATTGTATTCCCGGCTGCCGGCTTCATTCTGTTGTTGCAGATTTTTTATCCTCGAGACACGAGCCTTCGCGTCGACATAGCACCTAGCCTAATGTTACACATTGCGCTATCTGTCCTAGCTTATAGTTTACTCGCCGTCGCTGCGCTTCAAGCTGCCTATCTGATCTGGTTTGATCGCCGGTTAAAACAAAAGCATCCGGGTGCTATACCTTTCATGCCAATCCAGAGTTTAGACGAGTTTTTGTTCGAGTCATTATGGATCGGGCTTTCAGCATTGACCTTTGCAATCGCCACTGGCTTTGTATTCTTGGATTCTATGGCGGTACCCGGTCTGATTCATCACACCATTTTAACTGGGATGGCCTGGTGCTGTTTCGTCATTTTACTGGTTGGCCGTTACCGGCTAGGTTGGCGAGGCTCTCTCGCCGCCACTTGGACACTATTGGGCTTTGGTCTGCTTGTCCTCGGCTATTTTGGTAGCAAATTTGTCGTTGAAGTATTGTTGCAATGATCGACAGCCTTGACACCCCCCATTGCCATCCGCTACAACGGATGCTCATAACACATCGAGTCGACTGATCTTGGACGACCCTTCCACAGGCAACTTATTGCTTGCCGTTTTCGGCCTTATCGTACTGTCCGCTTATTTTTCTGCATCAGAAACGGCAATGATGGCTTTAAACCGTTATCGGCTGAGACATCTAGCCAAGAAGGGGCATCGCGGCGCCCGAAAAGCCAGCGGACTATTGCAAAGACCTGACCGATTGCTCGGGGTTATTTTGATAGGGAACAATTTTGTTAATTTCTCAGCAGCATCAATTGCAACCCTACTCGCTATTCAAATCTTAGGTGAAAGCGGTGTTGCCTGGGCACCCGTCATCTGCACGTTTGTATTTCTAATCTTCGCTGAAGTCGCCCCAAAAACCATCGCAGCGGCATTCCCAGAACGCGTTGCACTGCCCTCGTCGCATATCTTGAAGTTCCTTTTATGGCTGTTGTACCCATTGGTCTGGTTTGTATCAATTTTGTCTAACGGCCTTTTAAGACTACTGGGTATTTCAAATCAGGATTCAAGCCCAGACCATTTAAGTCGTGACGAGCTGCGCACGGTGGTATTCGAGGGTGCAAAAATTGCGTCCCAGTCACAAAACATGATGCTGGGCGTTCTCGATCTGGATCGAGTATCAGTAGACGATATTATGGTGCCGAAAAATGAAATCATTGGCATTGATCTTGACGACGACATCGACACTATCATCCAGCAACTCAGAACTGCCCAGCATACAAGACTACCTGTGTTTCATGAGAGCATTGATAACATTGCTGGCATCCTGCATGTCAGAAGTGCAATCCGATTTTTGTCCGGCGAAAACCTCACTAAGGCGGGCCTGCTACAGGAGGTTGACGATGCTTACTTCATTCCGGAAAACACCTCACTGCAAACCCAAATCAGGCATTTCCAAAAACGCAAAGCTCGAATTGGTCTGGTCGTTGATGAATATGGTGATATCCAAGGGATCGTTACCCTGGAGGATATTCTCGAAGAAATTGTCGGCGAATTCACAACAGACCTTGCTGCGGCGAGCAGTGACATACATCCTCAAGCAGATGGATCGTATTATGTCGACGGCGGCGCAACCATTCGAGCGATCAATCGTACGCTTGATTGGCAACTACCCTCGGAGGGACCCAAAACCCTCAATGGTCTTATCACCGAAACCCTAGAGACCATACCTGAGGCGCCAGTTTGTCTAAGCATCGGACCCTATCGCATCGAGATTATCCGTCTTAAAGACAATATGATCGTCACAGCTAAGCTTTATTCAGATCAGGGCCCGGAGGAGGAGGATTAAACCACCTCTTTGAATCATGCACATTTTACAGTACTCAAGCCGAACCCAATGACCCAGCCTCTATTGGTCCAACCTGGTTTTAAGGACCCCTTGAGTATCTGCGATCACTCGGTCGAGATGCTGCAAATGCTTCGCCAATGCAGCCAAATCGTGGGTCTTTCCAGCAGTTTCCAATTGTAAACAAAGATCCGCTAGCCGGTGTGCACCGACTGTTCGCGATGACGATTTCAATTTATGGGCTTCAGCCCCGATTGTTTTGGGGTTGGCCTCCGCTTGAGCCTGACGAATTGAACCTGCAACCTCATTCATCGATAACAAAAATTCCCCCAGGATTTCCTTGAGATCAGCCTCATTGTCGAAGAGTATTTCAAGCTCTGAAAGATCCAGTAGTACCGCACTATCATGGGACTGCACTGCCCTATCAACCAAAGCACCGTCTGATTGTACAGCCGTTGTCTGCATTGAGGAGTCTAGGATTCCCTTCGCTGAATTGGAGCCCATTAAGGTCGAGCCCAACTCTCCTTCACCTTCAATTTGATCAAAGGCCTGCTGCTCGGGCACCGCCAAGTAGGTTCGCAACATCGCTTGCAACGTGTCTATTTCCAATGGCTTGGACAGATAATTATCCATTCCCGCTGCAAAGCATTCCTCCGCCGCCCCATCCATCGCATTGGCCGTGATGGCGATAATGGGCAACGCAGTATTACCACTTTGCTCCTCCTGCCGAACTCTTCTTGCTAATTCATAACCGTCCATGTTCGGCATATCACAGTCCGTTAAAACCAGAGCAATTCCGCCAAGTCGAATTCGATCTAGCGCTTCCAGGCCGTCACTTACGATTTCGCAAGCCAAACCTAGAGTATTTAATTGGCGCTTGATTACCTGCTGATTAATCACATTATCCTCGGCTACCAAAATCAAGAGCCCTGCTTGTTCAGCTTCTGCGACTGTCATGGGTACCCAAGCATCTTTCAGCATTTGCCTGGCCCCGTGATCTGAACCTAGGTCCATACCCTTACGACCGACCACCCTTGCCACCGCCGATACCAGCTCACGCCAGCGATAAGGGTTGCTACTAATCAAAGCGAGACGCTCGTTAACCAAGCGCATAGGTTGACTTCGACCCTGGCTCAGAAATATCCAACCGAGTCCTGAGTCTGGCATTAATTGCTCGACTCGGCCCCAAATGGTCTCTTGTTCAGATCTTGATAAAAGTCCGGATAAAATCACAACCTTGGAGGCAGCCTCATCGGGCGTTTGCAAGGCGTACTCAAGATCTGGTCCATCTTCGACCAACCGACAAATTGCACCCTCGTAGCCTAATATCCCGTTAACTTCTTCAAAACTTACTGTCGAACCACTCAAATAAAATACGCCAATACCGCTTAAGTCAGGGACTTGCTCCTGAGGCTCCTCCGAATCCTCGATCGCCAAACATAACTGCACTCGAAATTCCGCACCTTGCCCTAATTCACTGACAACGGTGATGTCCCCGCCCATGGTCTCAACCAGACGACGACAAATTGCCAACCCTAGACCCGTGCCGCCAAACACGCGACTGGTTGATTTTTCAGCCTGGGAAAAATCTTGAAAGATTTTTTCTTGGGCTTCCTGAGATAAGCCGATGCCATCATCGATAACTCTAATGACGATGTCACAGGTTTTCTGCGCCTCATCACGCGCGAGCAATTCGATACGAACAACGATATCCGAGCGCCGGGGAGAGAACTTAATGGCATTACCCACAAGGTTTACAAAAATTTGCCGAAGTCTGAGGCCGTCCAGCATTAGCCTTCTGGGTAGCTGCGGATCCACGATTAATATCAAAGATTGCTCATTCTTTGAGGCGTTGGTTGCTATCACCTCCAATGCCTGTTCGGCGACATCTCCTAAATCAGACGGAACAATCTCAAGATCAATTCTGCCAGCCTCAATTTTCGATATATCTAAAATGTCATTAATTAGCGACAGCAGCGACATTCCAGAATTTTGTATCGTATTGAGCATTTCTGAATGATCTAAATCACTCACTTCACGCTTGAGCAAATCGACCATGCCCAATATGCCATTCATAGGCGTTCTAATTTCATGGGACATGCTAGCCAAGAAATTACTCTTGGATTCGGCTGCAACTTCGGCACGCTCAATGGCGGTCTTCAGTTCGGAAATATCAACAACCGTAATGATTTGATCCTCAGAGGGGAGACTTTTAATCGTCACCCGGATCCAGCGGTTGCCTTTCAGTTCGAAATCTTCGTGAACAAAGCCCGCAGTTCTTCCACGCTCAAACCATGCTACTAGATTCGTGGAACGACTCGCAGAGCCTGGTCGCAGCATATCAAGTCGATACATCTCTGCGACCAGCTGGGGCCAGTCTGAGCCAGGTTTCAATTCGTGAGCTAACTCAGGGAAAAAACTTCGGATCTTTCGATTTAGAAAACGAATCTTCTGGTCAGGCGCAATGAGAATAAAACCCTCTGAAAAATGCTCAAGCGCCAAATTCAAATAAGATTGGGTCTCGCCCAAGCGGCCTGAGGCTTCCGCTAGAGCTTGCCCCAGACTCTTTTCTGACTCTTGAAGCGAGGTCTCTCGCTGTTTTTGGATAGATATATCGAACAGCATCAGAACCCGTACATCTTGACCGCTGAGTCTCAGCATGGAGGGCTGAGTCAAAACCGTAATCACTTCGGCATTAGGTTTGACGATTTGATATTCTCGAGGAATCAGCTCAGGTTCGATCCCAACTCGCCTCGCCATCGCCGCGCTCGACGGAAGCATAAAGGTGGTCGCTGGCCGGTCTTTCACTTCTGCTTCGGACCGGCCAAGCAGCTTTTCACAAGCGGGGTTGATGCTCAGAACCACTTGGTGTCGAACCACAACGGACGCGACAGCGCTGGTTCGAAACCATCGCCAGAAACTTTCATCCTGACGGGCATCCGGATCCCGACGGTCAGCCAGATCGCTGGCAACCGTTTTCTCCGCCCCCGGAAGCGCTACTGTTTCCTTGGTTAATCGGCTGATGCGTTGATCGAGCCTGAAGAAAAAAAATCCTGTGAGCAGCAACGTCACCAGCAGCGCGGTGGAGAGCAGCGGTAGACTATCCATCTCGTGTCTCCTTTTTTTGATTCTGCCATTGACCCGGGTGCATGTCCTCAGTGCGGCCTTTACCGTGGCAAATAATCACGTGTCTTAATTTATTGACAAGCTTCCCAACGCCTACAGAGTGTATCTACTGCACATTTACAGAACATCAGCCACGGCCCATCAGTCGTTTCGGTAGACGCCAAGGCCCAGCCTGGTCGTCGCTGCATAACTGAAGACCAAAAGCTTCACGCCCCACCAGCCGCCTTTGGCGCGCGTTTGACTGAAGGCGGCAGCGCTATTAACGCCAGAGTCTATTCAACGACGCTATGATTGACTTAAAGGCAGCCGTCGTGGTGTTTTGGCTGATGCCAACGCCGAAACACTTCTCAGTATTACCTCCTGAAACCGCAATAATGCTAATTGCTTGGGCCTCACTGCCTTCGTTCATCGCATACTCTTGATAATCCACAACATGAATCGTTTCATTTAGCGTGCTTGCCAGAGCCGTCACGAAAGCATCGATCGGACCGTTTCCTTCTCCTTCAACATCGATCTCATTGTCAGATACCCTAACGCGTGCCTTACAGTATTCACGCTCATCAGGAATGGATCTGACTTCATAATCAATCAATGCGTAAGGCCCCGGCACTTCCACCAGTTCGGAAATAAAGGTTTGCCAAATAGTATCTGGTTGTAACTCACCCCCATCTGCCTCGGAGACTTTTTGAACTATAGGACTCAGCTCTAACAGCAGGTCCCTTGGGAGCTGCACGCCAAAGTAATTTTCTAAAATGAAAGCAATCCCGCCTTTACCGGATTGACTGTTAACCCTAACCGTTTCTCGATAGGAACCGCCAACATCCGCAGGATCAATCGGTAAGTAAGGTACTTCCCAAGCCCCATCTGAACCCGATTCAACGTAGGCCATACCCTTACGAATCGCATCTTGGTGTGATCCAGAAAATGCTGTGAAAACCAGATCGCCAGCGTAGGGTTGCCGAACATGGACAGGTATTTTTGTGCAAGCTTCAGACACCTGAACAATTCTTGCCATATCAGACAAATACAGCTCCGGGTCGACGCCTTGGGAGAATAAGTTCATTGCCATGGTAATAATGTCACAGTTCCCGGTTCTCTCCCCATTGCCAAACAGCGTGCCCTCTATTCGATCTGCACCAGCCATGAGGCCCAACTCTGAGGCTGCAACACCAGTACCGCGATCGTTGTGGGTATGCAGACTGATCACGGCTAGATCTCTTTGCGGCAATTGTCGAATAAAATACTCAAGTTGATCGGCATAAATATTGGGGCTCGCCATTTCAACCGTAGCAGGCAAGTTTAATATCACGGGTTTCTCCCGAGTTGCGCCCCAAACCGACATCACTGCAGTGCAAATTTCAACGGCAAAATCCATTTCTGTCGCGGTATAACTCTCTGGTGAATATTCCAAAACCAAGTCGGTGCCAGCATCGACCAGAGGCTTGGTGAATGTCTTCACCAATTGGGTAGCAGAAGTCGCTAATTCAATAATCTCAGCCTGACTTTTGCCAAAAACGACTCTTCGCTGAAGGGTCGAAGTCGAATTGTAGAGATGGAAAATCACGCGGTTTGCACCCGTCACTGCTTCGACCGTTCGCGTAATCAGATCTTCACGCGCCTGGCATAACACTTGAATCGTGACGTCTTCTGGAATCAAACCTTCATCGATAATCTTTCGAACAAAATCAAAGTCGGTTTGAGAAGCAGCCGGAAAGCCGACTTCGATCTCTTTAAACCCTAAATCTAACAACAAATCGTACATGATCTGTTTTTCATTGGGGGTCATAGGCTCGATCAATGCCTGGTTACCATCCCTCAAATCGACACTGCACCAGCGCGGGGCGGCGTCTAAGACTTTATCCGGCCAGGTTCGGTCGGGTAAGTGAATCGGCTGAAAAGGTTTGTACTTGTGAAATGGCATCGTCTTCGACGATGCTGGATCTTGAACGTTTTTTGGCTTTGAACTCATAGGACTAAATCTCGATAAAGTGGCACCGGCCTGCTTTTCTGCAGACTAATTTCATTCGATGTAGGAATTGATAACGGCCGCCTACAACGGCAGTCGTAGCATACCCAGGCAGTCCCACGACAAATTGCGCGTGGAACCGCGCTTGGGGAAAGGCATACCTTGTGTCGGCCTATTCATCGTGCTTGAAATCACCCTTAATTAGTCACAGTCTTCTAACGCCTCTAATATAGCGCTGCACCACTGGAAAGCCAAGACCCGGAGACTTACATCGCTCTTTAAACAACCGTTAATGCTGCCTTATAACGGCGACCATTTTCGACATAATGCTGAGCGCTTTGTTTTAAACCTTCGATTTGTTCCGGGCTTAATTGCCGGACAATCTTGCCCGGGGAGCCCATCACTAACGAACCGTCCGGAATTTCCTTACCTTCGGGAATCAACGAGTTAGCGCCAATTAGGCAATTTCGCCCGATTTTTGCACCGTTTAAAATCACCGCGTTAATCCCTATCAGAGTTTCATCACCAATAGTACAACCATGGAGCATCACCTTATGTCCGATCGTGACCGACCGGCCAATGGTTAAAGGCATCCCAGGGTCAACATGACATACCGAACCATCTTGAATATTAGAACCTTCACCGACCGATATCGCCGCGTTTTCAGCACGAAGGACCGCGTTAAACCAAATGCTCACGCCTGCCTCTAGGGTTACCTGGCCGACCACCGTGGCATTATCAGCGACCCAAGTATCTTCGTGAACGGTAGGTAGGAAGTCTCCTAACTGATAAATCATAATGTTCTCCTGCGAACCCAAATGATAACAAATTCAGGCCCTTTTACGGGGTCTTAGGTTACTCGTTTTTAAGTCAATGCGAGATTAATGAAATCGAGCAATATTAACGCGGTCAGGCCCCAGATTCGGTACCCCTCATACTCGTACACTGGCGCCATTTGCACAACGCCCTGACGTTCTAACCGCTCAGTAGCCGATCGAGGATCCGTCAGAAACCACGTTAAAGGCACTTCAAAAACTGCTGCCACTTCCCTTTCGCACGGCGCAATTACAGCATCGGCAGGTGCCAGACCCACAAAAGGCGTCACCCACAAACCATGCTTTGAGACCAGCCCTGGCAGCGGCCCCAGCACTTCAATCGATTCTCTTGAAATGCCTAATTCCTCCTCGGTTTCTCGCAGCGCGACTGCTTCAAGAGACTGATCAGTTAAATCACGCTTACCGCCTGGTAGCGCAACCTCACCGCCATGAGCATTAAGCTGGCTAGATCTCACGGTTAAAATGACGGAGGGCGTCTCGGTCTGCCGCACCAACACAAGGACAGAAGCTTCGGGGCTTCGTGAAAATTGTGGCGGCCGCTTCGCGACATCGAGCGCAACCTCAAAATTTTGTCGGAGTCGTCTAATCAACTTATCTTCTCCATTGTGAATGCGGGCCTCGAGATCGTATACTGCTGCCATGAAATATTGCGGTCAATGCGGAGGCAGGGTTTCCCTTAAAATTCCTGAGGGTGACAACCGGCCAAGATTCGTGTGTGACCATTGCCAATCTATCCATTACTCCAATCCTAGAATTATCGCTGGCTGCTTACCCTTTTTTGACGATCGGGTGTTGCTGTGTCGTCGGGCTATAGAACCTCGCTATGGCATGTGGACCTTGCCAGCGGGTTTCTTAGAAAACGGTGAATCCATCTCTGAAGGTGCACTCAGAGAAACCCATGAAGAAGCTAATGCGCGAGTAGAAATAGAATCACTATATACCGTATTTAGTCTGCCTCACATTTCCCAAGTCTATATGTTCTACAAGGCGCGACTACTAGATCTCGATTTCCACCCAGGGGAAGAAAGCCTTGAAACCCAGCTCTTTACTGAGCAGGAAGTCCCATGGGAAGACCTGTCCTTTGCTGCAATTCATCAAACCCTTAAATATTATTTTATGGATCGCAAGTCGGGTACCTTCCCAACCCGCGATGAAACGATTGACCCTCGAGCCCGCTAGACGTTGATGACGATGGTCAATAGGTCACCGAAGCGCCATGCGCGCGTTTTCAAAAACCTTGGACCAAGGCGTCAAAGCCGATAGCCCTTTCGGCTGCCAAGACCATTGATAACGCCTGAAAGACCGTTCTGGATGCGGCATCATAATTAACGCACGCCCATCTTCAGATGTCACCGCCGTTAAACCCTCTGGTGAGCCATTGGGATTAAAAGGATAGCGCTCGGTAGGCTGATGGTCATGGTCTACAAAGCGCATCGCAATCTGTCGGCCACCAGCGAGCGCTGTCCTTGCATCCGCTGACAACTGGGCGCGACCTTCCCCATGGGAGACAACAATTGGCAAAACCGCGCCCTCCAAACTTTTAAGCATCAAGCTCTCACTGGGCATAACTTCAACCAAGGAAAAACGCGCCTCAAACTGCTCAGATCGATTGCGAAGGAATGTTGGCCATGCCTTGGCACCCGGGATCAACGATTGCAACTGCGACAACATTTGACAACCATTACAAACTCCCAGCGTTAACGTATCCTGACGGGCAAAAAAGCGATGAAATTGGGCGGCGACACGCTCATTCATTAAGACACTACGCGCCCATCCAGTCCCTGCGCCAAGCACGTCCCCGTAAGAGAAACCGCCACACGCAGCTAACAGCTGAAAATCTGCTAAATCATGCCGTCCCGATAACAGATCACTCATGTGGACATCGACCGCTTCAAAACCTGCTTGGTCGAAGGCTGCGGCCATCTCCATCTGGCTATTGACTCCCTGCTCTCGAAGAATCGCAACTTTAGGCTTCAGTCCCCGTGCGACAAAGGACGTTGTCTGAGTTTCTAACGGGTGGGTTGGCAGCCTAATAGTGAGGCCTCTGTCGGTATCATCCAGCACGCTATCAAATGCCTCTCTCGCGCATTCAGGATCATCTCTGAGCAGCGTCATTTGATGGCTCACCGTGGACCAGCGCTGATACAGCATGCCGCGAGCCCACTGCCCCAGTTCATGGTCGCCCTGACGAATTGAGATCACTGAGTCCGATCTGGGTATGCCGACCTCTGAGAACACGATACCCGCCTCTCCTAAAGCTTTAATCCAGCGTGATAGGCCCGCATCAGCAATCTGCAAAATCACACCGACTTCTTCATTAAATAAAAAGGGCAGCACAGACTCTGATAGGGGCACAGTAATGTCTATGCCGCAGTGTCCTGCAAATGCCATCTCAACTAAGGTTGTCAACAAGCCACCATCGGACCGATCATGCATCGCGCATACATCGGCTCGGAGCACGGGATCTTGTACAACGCGCCATAGAGCGCTCAGCGCGTCATAATTTGTCACGTCAGGCACATCGGGCTCAAACACCTCGAAACACTGCTGTAGTATGCTGCCCCCCAAACGCCGTTCATTGGCTAACTCAAGGAGCAGCAAGCGGCTCGGTTCTGCTGTTAAGACAGGAGTCAGCGTTCCTTCAATATCTGTCACCGCCGCGAACGCTGACACGATCAGTGATACCGGAGACGTCACGGTTTTTTCGGTGTCTTGGTCAACCCATCTAGTCTGCATAGACATAGAATCTTTACCAACGGGAATACACAGACCAAGCGCTGGGCACATTTCCATACCGACAGCTTCTACCGTCTTAAAGAGGCTGGCATCTTCACCTGGATGGCCACTGGCTGCCATCCAGTTAGCGGATAATTTTACCCCTTCAATTGGACCGATCACTGCTGCGGCAATATTCGTTAAGGCCTCCGCAACAGCCATACGGCCAGACGCCGGTCCGTTTACAACCGCTAGCGGCGTTCTCTCACCCATCGCCATTGCCTCACCAACCGTGGCATGAAATCCAGCAGCCGTTACCGCCACATCTGCGACCGGCACCTGCCATGGGCCAACCATCTGATCGCGAGCCACTAGACCCCCGACGCTGCGATCACCGATAGTAATCAAAAAACTTTTACTGCCAACGGTCGGATGACCCAGCACTCGCCGCACGGCCTCTGCTAGGGCAGGCGGTTTCCACTGGCCCTGTCCGGATCTTTTCTGTGAGGTTGCTGAAATATGCATTTTAGGTGGCTTGCCAAACAAAACAGACATCGGCAGGTCAACCGGCACATCGTCAAACAGGCCATCCTCCAATCGAAGGTGGGGCGCTCGCTCGGCCCGACCGACCACCGCGACCGGACATCGCTCCCTGGCACATAGTGATAAAAATAAGGTGAGCTTTTCAGGCGCTATTGCTAACACATATCGTTCCTGAGCCTCGTTACACCAAATCTCCAGAGGTGTTAACTGAGGTTCCGAGGATGGAATAGCACGCAAATCAAAGGTACCGCCAACCCCGCCATCTTTGACCAACTCCGGCAGAGCATTAGACAACCCACCGGCACCGACGTCATGGATAAACCGAATGGGATTATGATCACCCATTTGCCAACAACGATCGATGACTTCCTGACAGCGGTGCTCGATTTCAGGGTTTCCCCGTTGCACACTGGCGAAATCTAGCGTCTCATCCCCCGCTCCACTGGCCATAGACGATGCCGCGCCACCTCCCAAACCAATCAACATTGCAGGACCACCCAAGACCACTAACGCATCCCCTGGATGAATAACACCCTTGTCGATGTGGCTGGTTCGAATATTGCCCATGCCGCCAGCGATCATAATGGGCTTGTGGTAGCCCCAGGTCGCGCCATCCACGGTCATCTCAAAACTTCGGAAATATCCTGCAAGATTAGGTCGACCAAACTCATTGTTAAAAGCAGCGCCGCCAATCGGACCGTCTAACATAATCCCAAGGGACGAGGCGATTCGGTGAGGTTTACCAATCGACTGCTCCCAGGGTTCGGCCGAATCGGGTAATTGAAGATTTGACACGCTAAACCCGGTCAATCCAGCTTTAGGACGCGAACCGCGACCCACCGCGCCCTCGTCTCGAATCTCGCCCCCAGCGCCGGTTGCCGCACCTGGAAAAGGGGCGATTGCGGTTGGATGATTGTGGGTTTCGACCTTCATTAAAATGGGTATCGGCTCTTGGATGTACTCATAAACATCCGACGTCGGCGCCGGCATCAGCCGCTCGGCAACCGAACCCTCGATCACAGACGCATTGTCACTATACGCACTCAAAACTCCCCGTCCCTGGCTTTGCGCGTACGTGTTCTGAATCATATCCATTAGGCTATGGGCCTGCTCGCAGCCATCTAACGTCCAAGATGCTCTGAAAATTTTATGTCGACAGTGCTCTGAATTTGCTTGTGCAAACATCATGAGCTCGACATCCGTTGGGTTTCTCTCAAGGTTGATAAAAGCATTAGTCAAATAACTGATCTCATCGGCAGCAAGGGCTAGCCCCAACGTTTGATTTGCCGACTCTATTGCCCTCATGCCTAGCTCGAGCAACGGAATCGATTGCCCTGGTTTCGCGTTCTGAAATTCGAATAAGGCTTGCACCGATTTAAAATCAAACAACACAGATTCAGTCATGGGGTCATGGACAAGACGCATAAGCGCTTGATCCTCCGCGCTTACCCCAACTGCTTCACCATCGGCAGTCAGTGCTACACCTCTGGCCTCAAAGACATAGCGCAGACCGCGTTCGATGCGTTTGACCGCATCTAGACCGCAATTCATGGCAATCTCCGAAGCCTTCGTGCTCCAAGCTGACAAAGTCCCTAGGCGAGGCGTCACAATCAAGACCACCTCAGAATCAGCAGGGGCTTGAAACGCGCTAGCCGACAACAAATCTTCCGCTTTCGCCGTTTCTTGAGCGGTGAAAGGCCGCGACGTATCAAGGAAATAATCGAAACGTGTCTCTTTCAGCTGAAATGGCAGTCCCGCTGCCTCAATCTGTTGTTGCAGTTTTTGCCTGCGAAATTGGGAAAGCGCAGAATCGCCGGATAATTGCAGCATAGTTTCGCCGTTAAAGGTAAAAGCCTATTATAGCTACCCTTCGTCTTAGGTCATCTTTGTAACCCGAACAATTCACTGGAATACGAAAAAAATGACAAAAACTTTGGTATTGCCGGATACCGGCGAGCGCGGCGAGTTATATCAATCCCTATTGCCACAGATTACCGCGCTAACAGACTCCGAAAATGACCTGATCGCTAACCTTGCCAATACGAGCGCAGCATTATTCTCAAGTTTCGATTGGTTGTGGGTCGGATTTTACCTCGTCAAGGATGACGAGCTCGTCTTAGGTCCTTTTCAAGGTCCACTTGCCTGTACTCGTATCGCCTACCGCAAGGGTGTCTGCGGTAGTGCCTGGGCTCAGGCGAAGACCCTCATTGTCGAGGACGTCGCTCAGTTTGATGGCCATATCGCGTGCAGCTCGGAATCTCGCTCCGAGATTGTCATACCGATCCTCAAGGCGCAGCAGTGCGTTGGCGTACTGGACATCGATAGCAGGCAATTAGCCGACTTTTCGATCATCGATGCACAGGCTTTGGAGCCATTATGTGAACATCTATCGAAGTTCTTTCCTAACTGAAGGATCGCCTTACCTGCGCTGTCGAAAAAAAGCCTGTAGGCGCGAGGCGCTGGCATCCGCGCAGACGCCCTCACGAACCTGAACTCGATGATTGAGGTAAGCAGATTCAAAAAAATGCTGTCTGGAACGGGCCACACCAGCCCTGGGTTCCCTTGTGGCAAACACCAAGGTTTCGATTCGCGCATGCACCATCGCGCCGGCACACATGGCACAGGGTTCTAAAGTGGCATACAGCGTCGCCCTTGGCACTCGATAGTTGCGTAAGGCCAACGAGGCTTGCCTTAGGGCCACGATTTCTGCATGGGCAGTTGGATCATGATCGGTAATCAATCGATTATGACCCGCGCCGACGACTATGCCATCCATGACTACAACCGCACCCACAGGCACCTCTCCGGCTGCTTCGGCAAGGTCTGCTTGAGCGAGCGCGAGATTCATGAAGGCGGTATCTATCGCAAAATCCGCCGCCTCGTTTCGCTCACTCAAAGGATAGCTACCCCAAACCAAGCGCCGTGGTAATGCATTGTTAAGGCCGTCAACCCGCCCGCAATCAGCAAAGCCACCGCATCAAACCGAAGTTTCGGTGTCTGATCCGCACGAGCTTTACCGCGCTGAGCTGCGGTCAATGCTGACAACAAAACCAACACCGCAAACAATCCAAATAATAGCCAGGCATGCAAGTTGGAATTCACACTCAAATGAAGTGCCGCCCAAAACACAATCCCCACCGTCATGGGATGCCTAACCACCGACTTCGTCCAACTCGGCAGATTCGCGGCGACCAACATCCAAAATGCCACAAACATGACACTAGGCGCAGCTGAATACATCGAGGGTACCTGAGGCACAGAGATCTCGAAACTCGAATCGTATCCCAACACCATCAGCACTAGCCCAGCTAGGCTGAAGCCACTGTACCCGCCCATGTAGGCCGCTTCAGGAATAGTACTCTGGATGCGGCGTTTTAATGGCGGCCACAAAAGTAGTCCATGCGTCCCAAAAAATAATACAAGTCCCAGGTAGAACATACTAACTCCTGATCGTTGGCAATAGATTGCAAGCTAGTGAGACGCTTGGCGCCAGCCTGCGCAACGACTTATGGCGCTAAGAACATTTGATCTATTTTTATAGGCTTTGATCAAATCTCTGACGTCCAGATCAAGATGACTGTCCGGTTATCAGTGCCAACTTTGCCCGTTGACCCGTGCTCGCAAACGCTCGCTCGCTGTCGCATTCTCTCCTGCCTAACGTCTTTGACGCGACTTTAACCAAGCCCAACGAGTGGCTCTGCAATATGCCAAGCGAAGACGACTCAAGCATTATCCTTGAGTAATCGAAGAAAAATCAAGCGCCTCAGTCCCCTGCCAAATGAACTGTAATCCTGCGCCGTGATTAACGGCGGCAGGCTGAGCGACAAACCTATCCCGAGTCGCTTGGATTAGATAAGTGCCCGATTCTACAACCAACCACCCTTTTACCCGTTGAACTGCAGGTGATCGGTCAATAAAAACCTTCAGTGACTCAGGTTGCAAGGAAGTCTTCGGGTATACCACCCGGTGCTGAAATTGCGGCGTGACCGCGACCGTCTTTGCTGAATCAGATCGCTCAATCAAATGATAGGGGTCAATGTCTACTGGTAGCTGACCCTCTGAGGACAAAAACCTAGCGTCTGCTCGCAGGGCTAACAAACTTGGTGTAATTTCGGGACCAGCCTTAGTCTGATAGACGCTATCACCGGCTTTAATCTGTTCCACCACGACACCAGTTAAATATCGATCCTCCATTAACCTCGGCACGGCGGTAGCATCGACAAGCGTGATGATTTTAGCCAGTTGATAGCCATCAGCTTGGCTAGTAATCGATACTAGGTTGGTGGCTTTGGCCACCCCACTTGCTTCGAGCACAACAGCACCAAAACCTGCTTGACGAAGTTGTGTGAGCTGCGCGCTTAGATCGGATTGCAATTGGCAACAAGCACATCCATTGGTTAGGGTCAGGGTCGATGCAGCCTCCGCAGAGATGAGCGCGGCATCGACTGGGAGTGCACCTAGATCGTTAACAATTACCGCGAAAGGCGCTGAGGCTTGCCGCAACATCCTATTGATTAAGGTCGTTTTACCTGCACCCAAATAACCGGTTATCACAGTCAGCGGTACAGCTTTAGTTAGCATCACATGCTCCAGATCGGCCATCAGTCTCCAAGGGTGCTAACTGACCTTCGAAAACGGTTGCTAAGACTCGAATATCTTTTATTGCATGAGACGACACCAAAAGCGGGTTATCCGACAGGATCGTCATGTCCGCTCGTTTTCCTGCCCTTAAACTACCGGTAAAAGTATCGATCCCTAAGATCTTTGCCGCATTAATGGTAACCGCCGCCAGCGCCTGCTCGGAGGTGAGTCGTTCATGCTCGCCCATCACCTCACCCTGGGCATTTACACGGTTTACTGCCACCCACATATTGAGCAGTGGCTCTGCTGGTGCCATGGTGAAATCCGAATGCAACGCAGTGGTTATTCCTAAATCGAAACTACTTCGAAGCCTTCCCATCGTTGAGGCGCGCTCGTAGCCTACCGATAACTCGGCATAACGCGCCGACAACTCGTGCAAGTAATAGATATTGGCGGACACCGAGGCACCAAGATGTTTAGCTCGTTGTAACTGCTCGGGGGTTGCGTAACCAACATGCTCCAGAGTGAATCCATGCTCAAATCGGGGATGCTCTGCTTGTACTTTGGCCAAGCATTCAAGCGCGACTTCAACCCCCATATCACCCGTGACGTGCACATGGATTTGAAAGCCCGCCCGCCAAAATTGTCTTATTTGTCGCTCCAGCAGCTCCGGCGACATCAACCATTCGCCCTGATGCCCATCTAGATACCCAGGTGGTAACAACTGCGCTAACTGAGAAAAAAAAGCGCCATCAGCAAACAGCTTCACGCGCTTACGAAAGTGTAATCTCGGGCTATTTTGCGCGATCAACTTTTCAATCTCTGCCTCAACGGCATCAAAGGGTTGCTGGTGCGTGATCACGGCGCCATGGGGTACCTGCTCAATTCGAAAAGGTGTACTTGGATGTTCAAATATTGCTCGGGTGGCATTCAGTTCTCGCTTGAAATCAAACAATCCCACTGCCAGATCGCCAATCGTTGTGTGACCGCCAGCATGCACCACTTGCTTTAGGCGCTCGAGCCCAAGCTCAAATCGCTCGTCAGCAAGAATAATGGGGTTAAGCTTTTGAATGGCATAAGCCAAACCATTTTCATAGAAACGTCCGGCGTCAAAATCGATTTGTTGCCTATCTGCCACCTGCGACTCAGTAATTCCAAGCCTCGCCATGCAGGCGCTGTTCATGTGAAGCTCATGAAACGATCGATTCCAGACGACAATCGGCCGCCTTGCTTCAACCGCTTCGATCCTTGCCCGGGTCATTGGCCCATGCCACAAATCATGATGCCCCCAAATAATCAGAACATCATCATCTTGGGCAGTACAGACCTCTAACAGACGTTGATCGAAGGCTTCAGGCGTAAGCGATGGCAAGACCTGCCCCCAAGGTAGGGACCAAGGCATCGCTGTGATGAAATGCATCGGCAAAATCACCGCCGCCATGCTCGGATGCAAGTGGGGGTCAATAAAACCTGGCACGATCGTCGCTTCTTGATAGGTATCAACAATACGATGGTCAAATCGCATTAGCCAGGGTGACAAACTTTCAAGATCGCCGACCTCAAGAATATCACCGTCTTTGACTGCAATTGCGGTTGCCAGAGGTAAAGAAGCATTCATGGTGACAATTTGCTTCGCTAGATAAACTTCGATCACATCTCGTCTCCTGAATTATGCGGAGTAATCATGGGCGTATTGCGAGCCCATCTCATCACTTAAGCATCAGCATATAGGCAGACAGGCCAAGGTTCTTAATGCTCTTATGGCGACCGTGAACCGCCTGCAGATTCGCGCTCAACGGCATTATGTCGGGTCGTAAGCTGAGCCGTCTTGCATCTCTATCGCTACCCTCTTTAGCAAGTGCCGCGAGGGTTACCGCGCGGTCAAGATATCTGCGAACCCATCGGTTTTTATCGATCCGGGGGCGCAGAGACCATGCCTTTAAGGCAGGTCACAACTTCCGCACCCAGCGCAATTTCTTCTTCGGGATGCTCTGCACACACTTTGATGTTAAACATTCGGCAACCGGCTTCGTAATAGGGCGCAAGCTGCTCTGCAACTTGTTGGGGCGTACCTGATGGCGTATAACGCGCAAAATTTTCAAAGGGGATTTTGTAAAAACCCTCCATACCGGTTTTAACAGCAGCCTCGGCCCGCTCCGGGCGCTTTGCATCAACACCTACCCAAGGTTGATAACCGTGCAACCACTGAACATCTGCTCGACCCGCTTCTTGCGCTCTGTCGGCGATGATACCAATGGCTTGCTGAAATCGCTTTACCGAGCACCAAACACCAATCCAACCATCACCAAATTGGGCCGTTCGAGCAAGGGCAGCGTCAGAGCGGCCACCGACAATCATCGGGACCGGTAGCGCTGGTGTCGGCCGAATACGGGCTTTATCTACCTGAAACTGCGCACCCTTGAATGAGACCGTATCACCTGCCAACAACCCTTTTATAATCGAAAGTGATTCGTTGGCCCGTCGCCCTCTCATCTTAGGGTCAACCCCACAAACCTCAAGTTCGTGGGGGTCCTCACCGCCAATTCCGATACCAAAGATAAAACGGCCCGGGGCGGTACGTGCCATCGACGCGATCTGTCTAGCCACCGGAAGCGGGTGCCTTAAAGGCAGCAGATATATACTGATCATTACCGCCAAAGACGGATGCAGTTGCGCCAGCGATGCCGCCTCAACAAATCCATCAGCGCCAGAACCGTTTCGAAATGACACGTGATCAGCCAGGAAAACCTGGTCAAAACCGGCCGCAGCGATATCTTGCAATTGCTGCTGACGCGCCAGCCAATCAAGGCCCCAAAGCGTGGTCGGGGTCGCCAACCCAAAGCGTAGCTGATTCATATTATCTGCCAGCTCCTTACAGCTTAAAGCCCCAAAGCTTCATCATCTAGGCCTAACAGCACTCTGCCCGCAAGCTCCATAACAGGTTCTCCCACCATCATATGCTGAGACGCTACATGCACGTCTCGAAAGTGTTGTTGAAGACAAGATGTCTCATAGACGGACGTTCCCCCCATCACGGAATACATCCTATCGATGACTTGAATAGAGGTTTGAACCGCATGTACTGTCGCCGCGCGCATCATCCGTCGATCCTCAAGGCTTCCCGGCGCTGTTTGAGCAGCCTGCCAGCCTGCTTCTATACATGCATAAAAATGACTGCTCGCCGCATGCAGAGCAGTATCTGATTTAGCCATATCGATATGCAACGAGGGCCTCAAGGCCAAGGGTCTTCGACTACCCTGAGGCGTCTTTTCTTTGGAGACCCGAATGACTTCTTCTAGGCTTGCTCTGGCCATGCCCAGACAGATAGCGCCAATCGGAATACCCAGCAGAGCAAACTTTGGAAATTGGTAGATGGGCTTACTGGCGTTGGGCGTTTCCTCGACATTACCCGCTAGGCGGTGCGCAGGAACCCATACATTCTCCGCGATATAATCACTAGAGCCTGACCCCTTCATTCCAGAGACATGCCAGTTATCCTGGATTTGAATCTCTTCGGGTTTGAAAAATACGCGAGTCAATGCCGGCGAGCGGTTAATCCGCTCGCCCTTGTCGTCGACTTCATGGATACCACCTGAGATCCATGCAGCATTTCGACAACCCGAACCCCATCGCCAGTGACCATTGACCCGGTAACCTGGATTGCCGTCTCTGGATTCAAACTGGGCTGTGCCACTATCGGCGAAGACACCGCTGGTAATGACATTGGGATCTTGCAACATGTCGTTCAACAGATCCTCAGGCAGCGCGCCAAAAAGATACTGGGACGTGGCGCCAATAAAAACGCACCAAGCTGTACTGCCATTGCCCGCTGCCAACGTTTCACAGATTCTACAAAAGGTTGCAGGCGAAACCCCTAAGCCGCCCAATTCTGGTGGCACCACCAATCGATAAAACCCTAAACTCGCAAGCCCTGCCGCCAGATCTTGCGGCAATTGTCGCGCTTGATCAATTTCTCGACTGCGGGTCTTTAACTCGGGCACTAAACGCGCTGCAGCAGCGATCAACTCGGTCTCAGGTATCGGCAAATTAGCGTTCATAGTTGTCTCCGGGTACCGTTCAAGACCAACGGCAGATGAATGCCGTTGGTGGGTTCGCAAATTTTCCTTTGTCCACCATCATCGAGCATATCTTGCCCTGTTTCAATGCAGCCAAGAACAGATATCCACAATTCAGATCAGATCTGGGGACGATTACGCCGAGTTGCGGTATCATCACGTCACGCGCCTTTTGTTGACCTAGGACTTGCACCGGTATCGAGACAACCCGCATCGAAACAAAAGCTAAAATCGCTAACGCTTTTTAGGATTACCTTTCATCCATCTTTACTTGACCCTACCTCGCTGATCACTTGGGATATAACGACATGATGAACAACCAATATAAAACTGCCCTAGCCGGTACCACTTTAAGTTATTTCAGTGCCGAGGCCGCGATTGAAAAATTGGCGCCTGGGACGTACCAAACCCTGCCATATACCTGCAAGGTATTTGCTGAAAACCTTGTCAGACGGGCAGACCCAAAAATCCTTGACGCCGCTTTGCGGCAATTTATCGAACGCAAGCGCGATCTTGATTTTCCTTGGTACCCCGCCCGGGTTGTCTGCCACGATATTTTGGGACAGACCGCCCTCGTTGACCTCGCCGGTCTGCGGGATGCAATAGCTGCCAAAGGCGGTGACCCGGCTCAAGTCAATCCAGTAGTACCTACGCAATTGATCGTAGACCATTCACTCGCGGTCGAGCACGCCGGCTTTGAACCAGATGCCTTTGAGAAAAACCGAGCTATCGAAGACCGGCGCAACGACGACCGCTTTCATTTTATTAACTGGACCAAAACGGCCTTCGAAAACGTCGATGTGATTCCGCCAGGTAATGGCATCATGCATCAGATCAATCTAGAGCGCATGTCACCCGTCATTCACGCCCAAGATGGCATCGCTTTTCCCGATACTTTAGTCGGCACCGACAGCCACACCCCTCATGTCGATGCACTGGGCGTCATTGCGATCGGGGTTGGCGGACTCGAGGCTGAAAGTGTCATGCTGGGGCGTGCCTCGTACTTGCGTTTACCCGATATCGTTGGCGTCGAACTCACCGGCGAACGCCAACCGGGGATTACAGCCACTGATATCGTATTGGCCTTGACGGAGTTTTTAAGAGAAGCTCGAGTCGTATCTTCTTATTTGGAATTCTTCGGTACGGGGGCCGCTGCGCTTACCCTCGGTGATCGAGCGACCATCTCAAATATGACCCCAGAGTTTGGTGCGACTGCCGCGATGTTTTACATCGACGACAAGACCATCGACTACTTGAAACTTACGGGTCGTGATCCTGAGCAAGTCCACCTCGTTGAAACCTACGCTAAGGCAACAGGCCTCTGGGCAGATGCGCTCGAGACCGCCGAGTATGAGCGAGTGCTCACCTTCGACCTATCATCTGTTGGTCGCAATATGGCAGGGCCATCGAATCCGCACCGACGAGTCGCGACCAACGCACTCGCTGAAGCTGGAATTACCGGCGACACCAAGCATGCGGCTGGCGAGATGCCTGATGGCGCCGTCATTATCGCGGCCATTACCTCTTGCACCAATACGTCGAACCCTAGAAACGTCATCGCTGCGGGACTGCTGGCCCAGAAAGCCAATGCTTTGGGTTTGACCCGCAAACCGTGGGTGAAAACTTCCCTCGCCCCGGGGTCCAAGGCCGTACAGCTCTACCTAGAAGAAGCGAATCTCTTAACTGAGCTAGAACAACTCGGCTTTGGTATCGTTGCGTTTGCTTGCACCACCTGTAACGGCATGAGTGGTGCACTCGACCCTAATATTCAAAAAGAAGTCATTGACAGAGACCTTTACGCGACCGCGGTCCTATCGGGCAATCGTAACTTTGATGGCCGTATTCATCCCTATGCCAAGCAAGCGTTTCTGGCTTCACCGCCCTTGGTTGTTGCTTACGCCATTGCAGGGACCGTCCGATTTGATATTGAACGAGACAGCTTAGGGACTACGCCTGAGGGCAAACCGATTACGCTTGCCGATATCTGGCCAACTGATGCAGAGATCGACCGAATCGTATCGGAAAGTGTGAAACCCGAGCATTTCACCAAAGTTTATGATCCCATGTTTATCAAAGTTAAAGATGTCAGCAATGTTACTGACCCACTTTACGACTGGCGGCCAGAAAGCACTTACATCCGCCGACCGCCTTATTGGGAAGGTGCCTTAGCTCGGCCCCGAAATCTTAAAAATCTACGCCCGCTCGCGGTCCTTGGCGATAACATCACAACCGACCACTTATCACCGTCAAATGCTATTTTATTGGACAGTGCGGCCGGCGAATATCTCGCCAAAATGGGACTGCCCGAGGAAGACTTCAACTCCTATGCCACCCATCGAGGCGATCATCTCACGGCTCAACGTGCGACTTTCGCAAATCCAAAACTCATTAATGAAATGGCGCTTGTTGAAGGCGAGGTTCAGCAAGGCTCTCTGACTCGGGTTGAACCCGATAATAAGGTCGTCAGAATGTGGGAAGCCATAGAAACCTATATGCAACGCGAGCAGCCCCTGATCATTATTGCTGGTGCAGATTATGGCCAAGGTTCCTCCCGAGACTGGGCAGCCAAAGGCGTTCGTCTGGCGGGTGTTGAGGTCATTATCGCCGAAGGCTTTGAACGCATTCATCGCACCAACCTAATCGGCATGGGTGTCCTGCCTTTGGAATTTACCGAAAGCAATACCCGACACACCTTCGAAATCGATGGATCTGAGCAATTTTCGGTCAGCGGTGACATCACTCCTGGCGCCTCGCTCAATGTATCGATGCAGCGAGCCAATGGCGAAACTTTAACTTTCTCAGCGCTTTGTCGCCTCGACACAGCAGAAGAAGTTTCGATCTATGAAGCAGGTGGCGTGTTGCAGCGTTTCGCAGAAGATTTTCTAGAAACCAAAAGCGCTAACGGTTAGCGGGGAAGATTCAATGTCATTATCACAGATTAAAGTACCTGCAACGTACATTCGGGGCGGTACAAGCAAAGGGGTTTTCTTCAATCTCAATGACCTGCCTGCTGCTGCCCAAAATCCGGGTTCAGCCCGAGACGAGCTGCTACTGCGGGTCATTGGTAGCCCGGATCCCTACGGGAAGCAAACTGATGGTATGGGCGGCGCAACCTCAAGCACCAGCAAAACTGTGATCGTCTCCAAGAGCGCGCGTCCTGATCACGATATTGATTATCTCTTTGGACAAGTTTCCATCGATCAAGCCTTCGTCGATTGGAGCGGCAATTGTGGCAACCTATCGGCCGCCGTTGGCGGATTTGCAATTAATCAAGGATTGCTAGATCCGGATAAGGTCCCTGACCATGGTATCGCTGAAGTTCGAATTTTTCAGGCGAACATCAACAAAACTATTGTCGCCCATATCCCTATCGCAAATGGTGAAGTCATTGAGTTGGGGAACTTCGAACTCGACGGCGTTACCTTTCCCGCGGCGGAAGTAAAATTGGACTTCTTGGATCCTGCAGATGACGGCGATGGCGCGATGTTCCCTACAGGCAACTTGATCGATACCCTAAGCGTGCCAGACATCGGTAGCTTTCAGGCAACTTTTATCAACGCAGGCATCCCAACCATTTTTTTAAATGCTAGCGATCTTGGCTTTACTGGCACAGAGCTACAAGCGGACATCAACAGCAATACCCAACTATTAGATACCTTTGAAACACTGCGCGCCCACGGCGCGGTCGCCATGGGTCTGATTAAAGACCCGGCGGAGGCCAGCGGTCGCCAACACACGCCCAAGATTGCCATCGTGGCACCGCCCGCCGATTATGTCGCATCCAGCGGTAAAGCCATCGAAAAATCCGATATCGATCTGCTGGTGAGGGCTCTATCGATGGGCAAGTTACATCACGCAATGATGGGCACCGCTGCCGTCGCCATTGGCGCTGCCGCGGCAGTACCTGGCACACTGGTGAATCTAGCAGCAGGCGGTGGCGACAGAACGTCGGTGCGTTTTGGGCATCCCTCCGGCACCCTTCGGGTCGGCGCCGAGGCTAGTTACCAAGAAGGAGGCTGGACTGTACTCAAGGCAAGCATGAGTCGCAGTGCCCGCACGCTGATGGAAGGTTGGGTGCGCGTGCCTCCGCTGTCTTAAAAACGCTTATCTGTTAATACACAGACAGCGACTAGGCCCGGCTAGGGCTCGCCGTCAATCCGAGCTAACAACGTATCTGCCACCTCGTGACCGTGGGTGTTTTGTAAAAAATGTCCTGCATCTTGGATCGGGTCAAACGTGCCGCCCATCCTGGTAGCCCAGGATCTACCCCATTCTTCGGTAAACACGTTATCCGCACAGCCCCAGATGAAATAAGCGGGTCTTTGCCAGTTAAGCAACGTTTGGTAATGCAATTGCTGTCCAGCCCCATGGCCGTTGTCAAAACTGTCCAACGGAATTGATCTTGGAAACCGTCGATACCCATTAAATGCTGAATCCGGCAAGCCGCGATAGGGTGCAGAAAACCCGCGATACATACTGTCAGCTTCTCCTTTAAAGTTTGGAGACTGGCCGGCGGCTAGGGCCGGAAAAATTACCTCAGGACCGGCAAGGCCAGCACTTAACACCAACAGCAGCGCCACATCAGGACAATGGAGGTCGAATCGGCCCCCTGAATGCCAGGATTGGTTCCAATTACGAATGCCGTCTGAATACTCATAGCCCTCATGGTGTAACCAGGTATTCATAATACATAGTCGAGCAAATCGATCAGGCATCATTGCGGCTTGTGCTAATCCGGTCGGTCCTCCCCAATCCTGGCAAACCAGTGTCACGTCCGTCAGATCCAGCGCTCTGATCAAACTGGTTAGCACCTCGGTATGTCTTGCGATGGTGTACCAATGAATGTCTGTGGGTTTGTCCGATTTACCAAAACCCAAATGGTCAGGCGCGATGCATCTATAACCGGCTGCAACCAATTTCGGAATCATATGGCGATACAAGTAGCTCCAAGTCGGCATACCATGGAGCAGCAACATCACCGGCCCATTCCGGGGTCCTTCATCGATGTAATGCATGCGGAGATCCTGCCAGGCATGGTAATGCGGCGCATAGGTAAAATCTGCTAGGTCCGAAAAGTTATCATCCGGTGTTCTAATGAACTCTGTCATACTGCTACCCTTTTCTTGCCGTGACGTTATCTAAAGCGTGGCCTTGGTAGATGCTATCATTACTACCCAACCAACCCGCCCTAAATTTCGTGCATTTTTCGATCCCACTCAGCATGAAAATGCTGAACCCGTGCTTCGTCTTCGTTGAGATAAACATCACTGAACCCATTTGAGCGCATGCCTAATTGCACCTGACCTAACAACTCGACATCCTGATCGATGGTATCGGTCATCGTCTTTTCACCAGTGATCACCGCCTGATAAGAGAATAAATCTCGCTTTGGCCGACCCTCGGGTCGCATCGCTACACCGTCCCTACTTGCAGGACCAAGAATGGGTTTTTGATCTGTGGCCGCATCAGGAAATCGGACAAGACTAATTTTATCGAACTCGCATTGATTGGGATCCAAAGCGTGGGGCCGTGGCCGCAGCACCCAACAATGTTCCGGTGTAAACGATAAAATCGTATTGGGAAACAAATTGTATTGCCAAACATCGGACAACTGGTCATCTGAGAATCTGGAATAGGGCATGCCTCTAGAAGTGGCAAGCGCACGCTTTTGCGACTGAATAGCGGTTCTGACCTCTAAAACTCGACCCTTGTAATCTGCAGGATCCAGGTCAAGGCTTTTTAGCTGTGACGCCTGAATATCGGTTGGCTCGTCGGGGATGCCGAATTTCTGGTTGACTGTCCCCCCTGGAACTTCAACCCCGGTATGCCCACCCGAATATAAGCGCACTGTATCGTTGTGACAGTCGACCATACGCTTATGTTGTGGATGCAAAAAATCGACGTGGTAAAGTTCGGAGAAGTTATCCACCACGGCTTTCCAATTGCAGTCTAACTGCACTGTTTGATCTTCAACCAAGGTCATGGCGCCGAAATCATAAGGCGCTAAGCGTTCTGCGACAGGTCCTAAAAATGTCAATAGAGGCTCAGGCTCGGACCCCAAATGCACAAAGACAAAGCCATTCCAAAGCGCCACATGAACCGACTTCAAATGTCGATTCGCTTTGCGCGGATCTTCGGCGAATTTCTCGACTAGGGGTACACCCTTTAGCTGGCCATCGAGTCCAAACGTCCATGCGTGGTAAGGGCAGCGAAAGTGCTGAGTGGTACCATAGGCTTCACAAACCAAACGATTGCCCCGATGCTGGCAGACATTAAAAAAGGCCTGAAGATCCCCAGCTTCATCACGAGTGACTAAAATTTGCTCGATTCCAACCGCAAAAACAAAAAAGTCTCCTGGCCGAGCGACATCACTGGCCAATCCCGCCAGCAGCCAAGTATTGCCCCAGATGGCTCGATCCTCTAGAGCCTTCACCTCCTGACTAACATACCGATCCTTTCGGAAGGTTTGATGGGTTCGTGCTGTGTGAGTTTCGATGATCGTCAGCGTCATAATTGGACTCTTTCCCTGCAGATTTACTCTGCTCAATAAAACCGCTTAGCTTGTCTAGGTCAAGGGCAAGTGATTAATCGCTCATAAAACTGCCTCAACCGAGATTCGGGTCGCTGCAGCGGCAAACATCCATTCGCTCAGCGTAATCTGCACAACCCGGTAGTGACCAGCACACTCTACCAACCATGCAGTCACAAATCCGAGGCGCGATTGGCTAAGCAACGACAGCTTTTCTGCCGAAATCAGTCTGTTATGCTGTGAGCAAGCTCGAACTATTTACTGCAACTGTCTCAACTAAACCCAATAAAAATGGTGATTCAAATGACTGCTTCGCTGGTACCTAAGATTGATTTACAGCTGGCTGAACAGACCGGCGAAGGTCTATCCGAGCTCGACACCGCATGCCGGAAACATGGCTTTTTCTTGCTCACCAATCATGAACTCGATGCCGTCATCGCTACGATGTGGGAGGCATCCGAGCGATTTTTCGCACTCCCCCAATCTGCAAAACACGCCATCAGGCGAACCGATCAAAGCCCGCTCGGTTATTATGACCGGGAGCTCACCAAACGTCGCCGAGATTTAAAAGAGGTTTTTGACTTCATGCGCCCCGCCGCTACTGGTCGTAATCTTAATCAGTGGCCGAAAGATGACACCTTCAAAGTTGTGATGAGCGATTTTTTTGAGTCAACCTCAGCCGTTGCCGAGCGGGTGCTCAATGTCGTGTTGACGGCGTTGGGCGCAAGTAACGCTGCCGAAAAGCCTACCGGCGACCGGCGCACAAGCACCGTTAGACTCAACTATTACCCAACCCAAGACCCTCTGACTGGCCCAGACCGGGCCGCAGCAGTTCCCCTCGGGGACATGGCCCTTCATCACCACACTGATCCAGGCGTGCTGACACTGCTGTTACAGGATATGACCGGTGGGCTTCAAACCTACACTAGTGATGGTCAATGGATCGACATTCCACCGGCAGCTGGCACGATTGTCGTGAATCTAGGGGATGCTATGCAGGTCTGGAGCAATGATCACTATCGAGCTGCTATTCATCGAGTAACGCCGAGAACCCTGGATGCGCGCTTCAGCACACCTTACTTTTTTAATCCCTCCTCTGATGCCGTACTCGCGCCCCTAGCAGAACTAGCAGCAGACGAGCCAAAATTCACTCCTTTTCATTGGCGGGACTATATCAAGGGGCGTGTGGAAGATAATTTTACCGACCTTGGCGTCGAAGATATTCAAATCGATCGCTACCGAGTAACCGCCTAACATTCACCAGTTGACTGACAGGGATCTAGATTTCTGCCATCCCCGTCTATACGCCGTTCGTACAGGAAGATGTTCGATGACCCCCTCAGCGTTAAATACCAAATATAATCGAGATGCCATTGCCATCGCAGAGCAATTGCACACCATTCGCCAACAAGTCCAACGGGAGAAAATAGCAAACCAACCAGCCCTCGATGATTTGTTTCCCGATTTTAATCGCGTTCCCGTTGGAGTCTTGAAAGAATATGAGCGCATGGGGTTTTCTCCTGTATCGGCGCAACTAAGTGATCTCGCAAAAACCGCTGGCGTTACTTTTGAGCACCTTGCAACCACCCTAGGTACCATCATCCATGGAATTGATCTCAAAGATAAACTTAGCCCCGATCTCCTTCAACTGATCCGTGGGACGCTGCTCGAACGCAAGGTAATTTTCTTTAGAGACCAACACCTCTCAGAGGATGAGCAGGTAGCCTTTGCGCGCGAATTCGGTGAGCTCGATGCTTTCCCTTTTGGCAAACTCGGTGAGAATCCTTTTATTCTCGAGATTATTCACAATGAGTTGAACCCAGGCACAGAAAACAGCTGGCATACTGACGTAACGTGGATGGAGCAACCTTCACTCGGTTCCATTGCGCAATGCACGGTATTACCCCCTTTTGGTGGCGACACTCTTTTTGCAGACAGTCACGCGGCGTTTTTGGGGCTTCCAGCCACATTGCAAGCCAAGATCCGTCCCTTATCTGGCATTCATGATTACCGAGTATTCTTAAACCGAGGTGGGGTTGAGATGCCAGCTGATCTCGTCGCCGATCTGAAGGAACGCCTACCCTTCGGTGTTGCACATCCCTTGGTGCGCACCCACCCCGAGACCGAAAAGCTCGCATTATATCTCCATGGTGGGTTCCTGCGACACGATAGTCTGTTCAACCATCAGACTGGTGTCGCGTTACCTTCTGAGGAAAGCACTAAGATTGCTGCTCTGTTGTTAAACCAACACAGCCGACCTGAGTACCAATGTCGCTTTAAATGGAGCGAGGGTGCGATTGCTTTTTGGGACAACCGCGCTGTACAACATTATGCGGCGAGTGATTATTACCCCCATGAGCGCAAAATCCGGCGGGTGACCGTCAGTGGTACAAAACCGTACTAAACGACCGGTGTTTTAGATTCAACTGAAACCGCAGCGAGGGTGATACGGTGTAGCACCCGCTCAAAGCCATCATAGCCGCCTGTGGCTGCATGCAAGACGCATCGATTATCCCATAGCGTTAACATGCCATCAGACCAATGATGACGGTAGCAAAATTCTGGCTGAGTTTGATGCTCAAATAGCTCCCGCAGCAACGGCCAAGCTGCTGCGTCGTTCATTCCTTCGATGCCAATGGTGTAACCAGGGTTCACAAACAGTGCGATTCGACCCGTTTCAGGGTGCGGCAGGGCAATAGGATGGGCTTGAATCTGCATGGCCGAATCTGAGTAGCGAATCGCCATTGACCTACCGACATCATCAGCACCATACAAACCATCAGGCGCATAACCCCGCCGAGCTGAATGAATGCCCTGAAGATTTTTGACCTGCTTTTTTAACGAGGGCTCGAGAGCCTCCCACGCTGCGTATTGATCTGCAAATAAGGTATCTCCGCCAACCGGCGGAATGACCTTTGCTTGCAACAGGGTCCCAGATGGCGGTTTAGGCAAAAAACTCCAGTCCGAGTGCCAGCTCTCAGCAAATAGCGGCGTAGTTTCATCGGCATTTCGACGGACTTCAGCAACATGAGGGTGCCCCGGTATCGACTCAAAAAAAGGATCTTCGCCAAAATCTCCGAGTGCAAGCGCGAGACGCTCAAGGGCATCGAGATCTAAGTGCTGGTCTGGAAAGCCTAAAACCTGATGATCGAGCCAAGCGTTCCGAATGGCTTGGACTTGCAGAGGCTCAAGCGTCTGCGCTAAATCAACCCCCGACACCAGGGCCCCACAAGCACCTGGCTGCGAATGAATCTCTAGCACTATCTGTTCTCCTTACGCGCCGAGTCCCGAAAATAGGTTGTCTTTACGCATCCTTTCGCTACACGCGAGCCTGCGCCTAACCGACCAGTAGAATCAATTCACACATCCGTCCGCCGGGTCAGCTGTATGCCTCAATCAGGAGATATTGCACGCCAGCGACTTAGTAATCTGTTTTTATACTCGAATTGAACGGTAACTGAAATTGATACTTAAGGTCATTGGTATGACCATCCTCAATCGTATCAACGCCATAACGTATTTGCTTTACATCGTCATATACAAAAGTTCCAAAGACTCGATCCCAGATCGATAATATGTTGCCATAGTTAGTGTTCGTCCAAGGTCGCTGATAATGGTGATGGAATTTATGCATGTTTGGCGTGACGATCACCCAAATCAAAGCCCGGTCTAACCAGTCAGGTAAGGCGATATTGGCGTGGGTAAAATAGGCAAAAAATGGCGTAATAACTCGATACAGTACGTACCAGTGAGCGGCAATTCCAAAAATCACAATGACACAAAAAATCAGGATCTCTCTGACAAACATATCCCCCGGATGATGTCTCGTGCCTGTGCTAGCATCGACGTATGTGTCGCTGTGATGAACTAAATGTAACTTCCAAAGCCACTTGAACCTATGCAAACACACATGAATAAAGTACTGCCCGAAAAAATCGAGCACAAGGAGCGCACACACCATCTCAAGCCAAACCGGTAAATCGAGGAGCCTCAAAATGCCCGTTTGATGCTCACCGATCCCAATCAAGCCATAAGCCACAAAGGCCAACAACAGCGTGACCATTGCAGTGGTGACGACAAAAACCAAATTCTTTAGGACATGCTGGACCTTGGCGTAACCAAACTCAAAGAGCGGTACCAAGGCTTCTAAGGCCCAAGCCAAACTCAAAGCCAGCAGGATAAGCACCATCCGTTCGTAATCGGAAATTGTGTTGGCCCATACAATGATTTCATTCATCTTAGTATCATAAGCACTTTTGGGACCTCGACAAAGCACCGCTTCTCGATAACGCTTCTTTTTCTTTGACGTGAGGTAAGCAATCTAACGCCTAACGTCGGCGCTGTCTTCGGGTCCCAAGGTGGGGCCGGAGAAAGGGCGTCTACGATGTTCAAACCTTTTGACGCATGCAGACCGCTGAATAATCTGAGCGGCGGCTAAGCCGTAACGGCCCTGCTACAGATGCTTGTAGCCATCGCTTGATGTAAACTTCTCGCATGCCTCATCAAACCTCCAACGCCCCTGCCCGAGGAAACACCGCAGCATCATCAAGAGGTGAAGAAACCCGCCGCGCGTTGATGCGAGCGGTTGAAACTCTTGCGGTCAACAAAGGTCTTGAGAATCTTTCCATCCGAGAGATCTTGATTGAAGCTCAGCAAAAGAATGAATCGGCGCTACAGTATCATTTTGGTAGCTTGTCAGGCTTGATTAACGCTTTAATCCAGGAAAGAACGGCACAGATTGCTGCAACTCGCGCTGAGAAATTAGCCGGACTGCTTAGTGCTACAGATCAGCCGGATCTGCGCGCACTGTGCGAGGTGATGGTCCTGCCCGCCTTTAATCTCGCCCAAGCATCGCCTGATTTCCGCCACTACGTCAGCGCCTTTGGGCACAAAATGATACTCGCCAACGATGATCAGCTAAAAAAATACGCGAGAGGATTGGGCGCCAGTGCTCGGCAAACCAATCGTTTACTCAGGCAAGCGCTACCAGAGTTGAGTAGCACGTTATTTACGATCAGGATCAATCAAGCTATGCGCTTGGCCACCGCCGCTATGGCGGATCAGGCCAAACGAAAACGCGGCTTTCAAGGAAAGACCGGACGTTTGTTTATCGAGAGCTTGATTGACTCCATCGAAGCCTTGTTGCGTGCACCCATTTCTAGCCAGACCGCAAGAGCTCTGGAGGCATCAAGGCAGGGCACACAATAAGTCTATCGAGGCCGCTCAGCGAGACGGTTTAGTGCCTTTTAATGTTACTTATCCCAGTCTCGATCCTTCGATAAGCAAACAACGTCTATGTCTTAAACGGCTTACAACAGCATCCTACTAGCGACTTAAGGAGCGCTCGCTAGACCAGAGCGTAGATCAAGTAGTGGACCTCGCGACCTAAGCCACCTCCAATCCCGCCAAGTTGCCCTTTTTGCGCCATTGCTTCATCAGCGCGAAGAACTCGATTGGCCCTCCTCCATAAGTATTGTTCTGAGGGTTGACGTTAACGTGGCCTTCGTTATTGTAGTAACCAGGCGTGCATTGGGCCTGAAAATCTGCGGTTAGTCTGGCTTTTTCTATGATCGTTTTCACCCAGGCTGCCTCCGCGGCCGCACTGGCCTCGATCCGGGTATAGCCCTTCTCCTGCGCCACGCCCAAAATATGAGCCAGATGTTGACTATTTTCATCTAAAGAATAGGTATAGGTTGCGGTAAATGCGGACTGGGCCGGGCCAAAAAAGAATGCATTGGGAAACCCACGAGAGTGCATGCCATGAAAGGTTGATAACCCTGTCGACCACTTCTCGGAGATCGATACGCCGTCGCGACCTGTGATTTGATAGCCCGCCCGTCGAGCGTAGTCGGTGCCGACTTCAAAACCGGTAGCAAAAATGATGCAATCGACCTCGTATTCTGTACCATCAAATACAATGCCTCGCTCTGTGATTTGATCCAATCCACGACCATCTGTATCAACCAACGTCACATTCGGGCGATTAAAAGTGGGCAAATATTCATCATGAAAACAAGGTCGTTTACAGAACTGTCGATAGTAGGGTTTTAACGATTCCGCAGTGGCAGGGTCTTCAACCATTGCGTCAGCCCGGGCTCTCACTTTTTCCATTTTTTTAAAATCAGCGATCTCCATGGCCTTGGATAAATCCATGTACTCGCTGGCTCGGTCAGTTAGATATTGCTTCATACCTTTTTGATAGAGGGCTTTTGACAACAGTCCTTGGGCTGCCCAGAGCGCTAGCCGAGCCTTTGACGGCGCCTTGCTGCGCAACGAGCCAAATAATAATCGAAAGGCTTCGGTCCAACCGTCGCTCACCAAATCCTCTTTCACCGGTATCCCTGTCATCAACGACTCAAAGTTCAATCGACGTTTTTCTTGCCATCCAGGGGCTTGGGTCGCCATCCAGTCAGGATCGGTTGGTTGATTGTTACGCACATCAATCGAGGAAGGCGTCCGCTGGAATACATAAAGGGCTTTCGCTGCAGCGCCCAAGTGGGGTACACACTGCACTGCAGTTGCGCCTGTGCCAATAATTGCCACCCGTTTATCCGCGAGCTTCGTCAAATCACCGTGGGCATCGCCCCCGGTGTAGGCATAGTCCCAACGACTGGTATGAAAAGTATGGCCCTTAAATTGGCTAATACCTTTGATCGCAGGCAGTTTTGGCCTGTTCAGCGGTCCATTAGAGTGCACCACAAATCTAGCTTTAATCGAATCCTGCCGATTCGTCGACACAATCCAGCGTCCGAGTGCCTCATCCCAATCCGTTGACGTCACCTCGGTTTGAAATAATGCTTGATCATAGAGCGAAAAAGTCTCGGCAATTTTATGGCAATACTCCAGCGTTTCAGGGGCATTGGTGTATTTCTGTTTGGGCACGAATCCTGTTTTTTCGAGCAGCGGAAAATACACATAAGACTCAATATCACAAGAGGCGCCTGGGTAGCGATTCCAGTACCAGGTGCCACCAAAATCTCCACCTTTTTCAATGATCCGAAAATCATCTATTCCAACCTCGCGTAGTCGCGCAGCAGCGAGCATGCCACCAAAACCGCCACCAATAATCACCACCTCGACTTCATCGTCCATTGAGTCTCGTTTGAGCGCTTCGCTGATATAGGGATCCTCAACAAAATAGGCAAATTCACCCACGACTTCCTGATACTGATCGTTGCCGTCAGCGCGCACGCGTTTATCCCGCTCGAGTGCATATTTCTTAGCTAACGCATCAGGATCAAAGTTTAGGGTTTCTTCTTGTAAAGACATAGCAAGCTCACGACCAGTAGTTAAATCCAGAGCCAAACCTTACAAAACTGTTGCCTGAAGGACAATGTCAGCTTTTCAGACGCTCAAGGGGGGGGATTAAGCCATCGAGCCAACTTTACTCGAAGCGGTAGCACCTACGATTGGCGTTTAATCGCATCGCCAAACAGCCCTTGAAAGGCTTGATAGACAGGGGCGTAAGGGTCCCCGGCCAAAGCCGTCAAATTTCGAGACATCGTCTTGGTATCTCCCCGGGTAAAAGGCCCGGTCACCGTTAATGACGGGTCAGCCAACACGGCATCAGCACTTTGCATGAGCAATGGCCTAGCTAAGGCGGGATCGATATCCATCTCTCGAAATTCCTCTTGGAGTTTTTGCCACAATAGCTGGGTACCGCTACAGGCGAGCACGCTAAGCGCATGATATTTTGCCTTATCCGCGAGCGCGATCCGCGCAACGGGGTTGGACAATTCTGGAAACAACATTTCAAAGGCGGGGGCATCATCATCTAAAACGACGGGAATATCATCATAGACTGCATCTGGGAAGCGCTGGTCACCAAAAGTCTGCAAAAAATGCGCCCCAAAGGCTAAGGGTGTCGAAAGTGAACCAGAACAATGGACTAACACAAACGCCTTGAGCCCAGAGTGCGCCTCAATAAAAGTTTCAATAGCGTCATCGCTGATAGCGACAATCACCAAATCGACTCCCTGTAAAAACATTTCGGGTGGCTGCTCTGCCATGGCGCCTCTGCGATGCCATTGCCTTGTCGGTAGTTCTTTGAGAGCAAACCAATGCAGTAAGTGACGGGCTAGTCGGCCGTCGCCGATGATGCCGTATTGTCGTGTGGTTATCATAGGCGCTGAACACCCAAGGGCTATGAACTTTTTGTTGGAGTTTCGCCTAACGGTGATCGACCGTGCTCAATCAGCATCGCCTTAATGACTAGGAAAAACAAACCGAACTAGTGACAGGCTTTGCCAAGCGCTTTAAGGCGCCAATAATTGTAAGGCAGAGGGGTCAAAAAACCCGCCAGCCACATGAGCGGTAGAACCGACAGCGTCAATTTTGCGCCGCCTGTGACGGCGACATCAACCAGGTTCATCGCCAACTCCATTGAAACCATGGAAATCAGGGACATACCGATAGCCGTCTTAAAGGCCTCCCGCAGCGCCATTTGCCGCATCATGATCACAGTCTCTAATAATATCGAGGTGATTAGACCGTTGACGATGGCAAGGCTCATGATCGCCCAAACCGGCCAAGGAATACCGCTTAGCTGAAAAAAAAGAATTGTTCCCATGTCCCCAATGGAGCAACCCAGGAGACACCATAGGGTGTTGTAGGAGGCTTTGGACCAAGTATGCCGACAGCGCCAATTCAATTCGAATAGACGGGGTACCGGTTGGGTCTGGCTAGAAGTTTCTGTCATGGACTAAGTATACGACCTTCATTAGCGCTACGGCTAATGCTTTACTTTATGGATTTCGAGCCTAAACCCCTTAAGGGACGTCTCAGACTTTTGCGAACACATCCGCCCAATCTTCTATCGCAGCTTCATGATCATGAACCAACTGAATGGTGATTTCAGAATAACCCGCCGCTTTAAGCGCTCTAAGCCGCTCGACAAGGGTTTCAGGCGTGCCACTCAAGGTAGTGCTTCGCACTAGGTCCGGACTGATATGGGTTTCCTCTGGACGCACAAACATCAAATGACCGCGGTGATTGGTGAGGTACTTTGCCTCTGCTGGCTGATAGGTATCGTGGACGGCTAAGTACTCGCTTAGAAGATTGCTTAAGGGGCCAGTAGGCAGATTACGTCCGCCCATCGCGCCTACCTCATCGGCTAAATTATGGAACATGACCGCAGTTAAGGGTGCGGCTTGTGCCATTAAGCGCGCCTCGTCTAGGGCCCTGTCCCCGGTTAAAACCGCGCCAAGGGCAAATAAATTCGACTGTAAATCGCTGGGGGGGTTGCCATGTTCCGCCCAAACGTTCTGCATGCTAGCAAGAGACTCCTCGGCGCCGTTGATACCGAAATTGAGCCATCCAGCTTTAAGGTCTGCTGCAACACCCATGGCTTTCGGACCAAAAGCCGAAAACCACAAAGGGACCTCATCGGTCAGATTAATCAGACCCAAATCAGGGTTTAAAAAGCGAATCTTTCGCTGTTGACCTTCGAATGCCCATTCCAGGGTCTCGCCAGCAAGCAATGCTTGCACCCGCTGAATATAGCGTTGGGTATCCTTCAATGAAATGGCGCCCAATCCCATCGTTCTCCTGGCGGTAAACCCCGTACCAACACCAAAATCAATCCTACCGGGCGCAATTTGATTAAGGCTCGCAAAGGCATTAGCTGCAACAGGCTCAATCCGGTTCGACGGCACTAAAACGCCGGTTCCCAAACGTATTCGAGAGGTTTCATGCGCCGCAAGCGCCATGCAGATAAACACATCTGGATTAAGCAATTGTGTGTCGTAAAACCAGGCTGCATGAAACCCAAGGGTCTCTGCCCGCTTAACCCATCGCCATGAATCAACCTCCGAGGCAAAAGCGATTGAAAATCTCATTGTCTACTCCTTTGGGTTCTCTTCACACCAAGCGTTTTAACTCATCAATAGGCTCTTTGCATTATTGTTAGACGAATGTCCCAGTGCCTATCCAATTTGTCAGAGGACCGATAAGCCCATCAAGCCCCTCCATCACAGATAGCAAGTCTTAAGCCCTTGCGTACGAACCCATTTCCTATCCCAGAGACATTTCATACCATCTGAGTTGCGGCTTTACTAGGTCACTGGTTTTGATCGCCGTGATGACTCGGGTATCAACGCGGGTCCCAGCTCTGGTCAGTGCGCTTGCAATCGCTTTTGCTTTTGCTTTTGCTTTTGCTTTCAAGCGTGCATGATCAGCGAACCCAACGAAACAATCTAGAGGAAAACCCTATGTATAGTCACATCATGGTCGGTGCCGACGACGTCGCTGCTGCCAAAACGTTTTATGACGCTGTTTTAGGCGCGCTCGGTCACCCACCTGGCAATATGGATGATAAAGGGCGATGTTTCTACTTTACTCCAACCGGTATATTTTCAATCACGCCGCCAATCAACGGCGAGCCTGCCAGCGGCGCCAATGGCGGTACCATCGGCTTTGCCGCTGCGACGCCAGCAGAGGCTGATGCCTGGCATGCAGCTGGCCTCGAAAATGGTGGAACATCGCTTGAAGACCCACCCGGTGAGCGTCCAGATAGTGGGCTTTATCTGGCCTATCTGAAAGACCCATCGGGCAATAAAATTTGCGCCTTGCACCGCCTAAGCTAGGCCCTTCATCACTGACATGACCGTCCCCGATTTGCCATCATGCAAGCGGGGACACATTTAATGGTTGCGCACAAGATAAGGCTTGGCGTCGTACGGCCCAATTGGCTTTTCCTAGAGGCATGGGAAACACCTTTCGCAGATCGCTATTAACCGCACGCGAATCCGATATTACCTTGGGCGCATCATGTTCTGAGCGCTCATCTGCGTGATTGAACGGCACGGGTAATATTAAAACTTTTGCGGTCTAGAGGCTTGCGGTTTACAGGCTAAGGACCCTTTACCTGATTTGCTGCGCTCACAGGCTTCTGCAGACAAACCTTATCCATCCGTTAGGCCAATCTATCAGACGCGCACATTAGTCTCGTGATATAACGGTACTATGACCGCAGAGCGTCTCACACTGAACCCTTTTTGCTACATCACTTTTGATCAAGATCGCCGGCCGACTTGGGGTGGTTGTAACGCGATACCAACGCCACACATTGCCTTGTTAATGGTATCGCTATGAGCCAAGCGACGGGGCCCACTGGTCGATTTTTTTATGGTTGGGTGATTGTCTTTGTTGGTGCCATGCTGACTTTTTTAGGCACGGGTTTTTATTCCTACTCCCGAGGGGTATTTTTGCCATCGCTGGCCGAGGATCTGGCGGGGGGTAGCCGATTCGACATCGCAATGGGATTTTCTATTGCCGCCATCACCAGTGCGTTTGTTGCCCCTTTTATCGGTAGTGTCTTGGACCGCTATTCACCCAAGATCGTCATTCTTATAGGCATCCTGTTGGTATCTTTGTCTTATTGTCTGCTCGCGATTGCGGAAAATCTCCTGCAATTTTATTTGATCGTGGGACTTGGGATGGGTCTTGGGATGACTTGTATGGGCAACCTAGCTTGGCATCGCACGATTATCAGTTGGTTCGATCACTGGCGCGGGCGCGCAATCGCCTTCGGTGTTCTTGGCGCATCCTTGGCAGGCATACTCATGCCACCTCTGGTGACACGACTGGTCGAGGCCATAGGTTGGCGAGGCGGCTTTGTCACGTTTGCGATCATGGTTCCCTGCCTTTTAATCCCTCTGGTGATTCTGCTGCTTAAGAACCGACCTGAAGATATCGGTGAAGTCAGAGACGGGCATCGGTATGTGGCTCAGTTAACGGCGCCGCCCACTGTCTCGGCCCACGAGTCCAGGATCTGGCACTGGCGAGAAATGCTGCGCTTACCAGCTTTCTGGAGCATCGGTCTGATGTTTGGTGCCATGGGCTGCGTCTATTCTGCAGTCATGTTGCATCTATTCGGCCACCTCAAAGATATTGGTCTCGCAAGCTCTGATGCAGCGATCATTTTGTCAGCAACCGCGCTTTTGGCCGCGCTTGGCAAACCGGTGATCGGCTGGATGTCCGACTTTTTTGGAGCGCGGGTAACCATTTGGATGGCGCTACTTTTTCAAGCGGTAGCGCTGGTGCTACTGGCCTATGCGGATACGTTTTCGACAAGTCTTCTGAGCGGCATTCTCTATGGTTTCGGTTTATCCGGCATGAGCCCTCTTCGAACTTTCGCGCTTTCGGTGGCGGTCGGCAACGCATCATTTGGAAAAGCGAACGGCATTTTACGGCTGGTTGAGCTGCCTTTGGTCATCTCAGCATCGCCGTTGGCGGGTTTTATTTTTGATGCGACCGGCAGCTACCAAATTGCCTTTTTACTGCTGGCAGGCTTGATGCTTGTCGCTTGTGCTGGGCCTTTTTTGATCGAAGCGGGCGGTGCCCGCGCTAGGGCGCGCCGCCCCGAGGGCCAATCCTGATACCCTTTTCTCGACGGCAACCGATTAAAAGTTTAGTGCCGCGCGCACTTAGGGTGCCCTCCGTTGTCACGCGCCGCAGGCTCTAAATAAAAAAATTACTATTATTATCTCTATACAGCGCCAGCATACCGCCCCAGGGCTTAACCGTCAGCACCATCTTAGACTCGACGCCTCGGTCTAGAGGCTTGCGATGCGCGGCACCAATATCATCCAACAAAAGACCAGCCTCGGTTTGCCTGCCTATCAGACTCACCTGTCAGATCCACCTGGCAGCTCCTCGGCAAGGGACGATTCCACCGGAGCAGATTTAAAGACAGCATAACCAACTTCTAGCGCCGTCAACTCAAGCTCAAACCTGAGTCGTCCCAACTAACACACTACCGGCTTTGCAAGGTAGGCACCCATCTATCAACGTAACTGAGCTGCCCTTTAGCCTCCTTAACCGGAGGACTTGTTAGCCTAATGCCTAAGCAAGGGCGGCTATAGAGCCGGCTTGTACTCAACTTGGCGCAGCACCCACGAACAGCCTGCTTAAATCCTATCTTTTTATCCAAAAGGAGACGGGATGATCAATCGGTAAATTGAGGTAAACTTCAACTGTTTAGCCCTCTACCTAGGGATTGCCCTACTCCCTGAGAAATGGAGTAAACTGACCAATTGTATTAAGCGACACCGTTTTGCGCCCGTTTAACCCCCATTGGGTCCTGGCTGCGTTTTTCTTTTCAAGGAGCCTCTAGCGAACTCATGACTGACCAATTGCCGGTATTAGTCGTTGATCTTGATGGCACCCTCCTTCGCACCGACCTGCTGCATGAAACGTTTTGGTCGGCTTTTTCTCGCGATTGGCTAACGCCAATAAAAGCGGCACGCGCCTTATGGTCTGGCAAACCGTCTCTAAAGTCTTATTTATATACGGTAGCAACTGTCGATATTACCTCTCTGCCTTATAACGACACCGTCATTAACTACATTCTTTCTCACCGAGAACGCGGCGGCCACACCGCTCTTGTTACAGCAAGTAATCATAAACTTGCGACGCAAGTCGGTGATCACCTAGATCTCTTTGATGAAACCCACGGCTCAGACGAGAAGGACAACCTAAAAGGTCAGCGCAAGGCTGACTTTTTAAGCCAACATTTTAGTGATCAAGGTTACATCTACCTCGGAGACGCAAAAGCAGACTTACCTGTGTGGCAATCAGCGACCAAAGCGGTAACCCTTGATGTTCAAGGAGCTTTGAAAAAAACAGTCGAGCAAATTAACCCAAATACTGAGCATTTAAGCTCGAATACGGCAACGCGCGATGACTACCTCAAGGCAATCCGTCCTCACCAATGGCTAAAAAACCTCCTGGTTTTTTTACCGATGCTCGCGGCTCATCAACTGGAATTACCAACATTGGTGAACAGTGTTCTGGCATTTTTAGCGTTCAGTTTTGTAGCCTCTAGTGTCTACATCGTGAACGACCTCCTAGATCTAAATGCCGACAGAGCGCACCCTAGAAAACGGACACGTGCCTTTGCCGCTGGAAATATTCCTCTACAACACGGCGCCTTCATGGCCGGCGGCCTTCTTGCAGTGGGCTTTGCAATCGCCTACTGGCTCCTACCCAGTTTTCTAGTTGGGTTACTCATCTATTATGCTCTGACTTCGGCTTATTCACTGGATCTTAAACGACGATCTGTGATCGACATCTGCACGCTTGCTGGCCTCTATACCCTTAGGATCATTGGTGGAGGCATTGCAACAGGGATCGAACTCTCATTTTGGCTACTCGCATTTTCGATATTCATCTTCTTGTCACTCGCGGCGGTCAAGCGGCAGGCTGAGTTGATTGATCTGAAGACTCGTGGTTTCCTCAATATCAAGGGGCGCGGCTACGGCGTAGACGATTTACCTCTGATAACTATGATTGCCCTGTGCTCTGGCTTAACCTCGGTTCTCATTATCGCGCTGTATGTCAACGCACCACAGGTCTCGGCGTTGTATCCAACAACAGCTCCACTCTGGGGTGTTTGCTGCGTCTTGTTGTATTGGCTGCTTCGCGTCATCTTTAAGACTCACCGCGGCGAGATGCATGATGATCCGATTTTGTTCGCTATCAAAGATCGAACAAGCCGGCTGTGTTTTGTGCTAATTGGGACTCTGATTATCATTGGGGCGATTCCATGACGCCCACTCAGCTGATTACCCGTTACAGTTTGTTTGCTCTTGCCGCCACGGTGATTAACCTCTGGGTTCAACGACTCGTGCTCCGTCTAGGGACAACGGATAGCTACTTTATCAGCGCGCTCTTCGCCGGGACCCTTGCAGGCCTCTTAATAAAATATCTGCTCGATAAGCACTGGATCTTCTACGACCGACGGGCGGGATTATGGGCGCAGGGAACACAATTTAGCCGTTATTCGATAATGGGGCTTGCCACCACAGCAATTTTTTGGGGCACCGAAACCTTATTTTGGGTCTTGTGGCATACCGAATCGATGCGTGAAGCGGGTGCAGTTATCGGGCTGGGGTTTGGGTACTTTGTTAAATTCAAACTCGATCGGAAGTTTGTGTTTACCGAATCTCCGACGGGCCCTTCCGCATGAAAATCTCTGGATGGGGCAAATATCCTTGTATCGACGCTGTAACGCGAGCGCCTAGATCTTTACCAGAGTTGATAGATTGCCTGCAACATAGGCATGCTATCGCGCGCGGTAATGGGCGCGCCTATGGTGATAGCGCAATCAGCGCAACCAATACCATTGAAATGAAACATTTTGACCGAATACACGCCTTTGACCCATCAACAGGGCAACTCATTGCGGAGGCGGGCGTGTTACTCGCGGATGTTCTAACAGCCTTTGGGCCTAAGGGCTGGTTCCCTCGCGTCACCCCTGGGACGAAATTCGTTACCCTAGGAGGTATGGTTGCTTCTGATGTCCATGGTAAAAATCACCATAAAGAAGGGAGTTTTAGCCGCTGCATTGATTGGCTGGAGGTAATCACGGGCACTGGGGAACTGGTTCGGTGCAGCCGAACTGAAAACTCAGCGCTATTTAATTGGACCGTCGGCGGTATGGGACTCACCGGAATCATCTTCAAAATTGCCTTTAGGCTTAGGCCAATTGAATCCTCCTGGATTAAGCAAACGACCCTCGTCGCTCAAAATCTTGAGCAAGCGTTCGAGGCCTTCGAGAGGTCAATGGATGCAACCTACTCTGTTGCCTGGATCGATTGTCTTGCGAAGGGCAAAAATCTAGGTCGGTCACTGGTTACCCTGGGCGAACATGCTGCTCCTCGGGATTTACCTAAACGCGCTAGACATTCGCCTTTGCAGTTTTTGAGGAAAACTCGATTGACCATACCCTTTGATTTCCCCTCTTTTGTCCTTAATAAGTATTTTGTTCAAGCCTTTAATGCGCTTTATTTTTGGCTAGGGGCGCTGAAGCCCCACACAGCCCTCGTAAACTGGGAAAGTTATTTTTATCCACTTGATCGTATACAGCATTGGAATAAAATCTACGGACGCAAAGGCTTTGCGCAATTTCAATGTGTGATTCCTCTGGATAGAAGCCTTGAGGGCATGTCTGCACTGTTAAACGCCATATCAGAAAGTGGCTCAGGCTCATTTCTTGCTGTGCTAAAGCGTTTTGGTGAGCAATCTAAAGGCTTGTCATTCCCAATGTCTGGTTACACACTGGCCCTGGATTTTCCGATCTCAGATAAAACCCTTGCGCTAATGACCGACCTTGATGCCATTACTATGGCGCATGGTGGCCGTTTTTATTTGGCGAAGGATAGCCGTATGAGCGCTGAGACCTTCAACGCTACCGAACCTAGGAGAGAAGCCTTTCTGCAGTTTGTATCCGATACTGAGGGGGAGCGGATATTTTCCTCTGAGCAAGCCAAGAGACTGGGCTTGTGAAAAAAAATGTCATTCTTGTTCTTGGTGCAAAAAGTGATATTGGCCGAGCCATCGCTCATCGATTTGGGCAAGAGGGCTACGATATTTATCTTGCTGGAAGAGATGCAAAGACGCTTGCAGCGGATCAGACCGATTTAACCTTACGATATGGCGTAGCAGTCTCAATCTTTGAATTTGATGCTTTAGCACTTTCAACCCATGAGAATTTCGTATCCGATCTCCCTCAATTGCCTACCATCGCAGTTAGCACCATAGGCGCTATGGGAGATCAAGCTAAAAGCCAGCTAAGCGGTACTAACGCGGCTCTGGTTATGAGGTCAAACTATGAGGGTCCAGCAAGCATATTAGCCGTCCTTGCCAGTCACTTTGAATCAAGGGGCTTTGGAACCCTCATCGGAGTGAGTTCGGTGGCAGGAGAACGAGGTCGGGCTTCTAACTATGTCTACGGTTCAGCGAAAGCAGGGCTGACTGCTTTTCTTTCGGGTCTGAGAAATCGCTTCGCTTCAACATCTGTGCATGTGATCACCGTGTTGCCGGGCTTCGTGGATACGAAAATGACTGAGGGCCTTGATTTACCAGCCGGCCTCACAGCCATGCCCTCTGAAGTTGCTGATCGAATTTTTTTCGCAGTAAAGCATCAACGTAACGTCGTTTACGTAAAACCTATATGGTGGGCCATCATGATGGCAATCAAGCTTCTACCAGAATTTCTATTTAAGAGGACCCGCTTGTAAGTCCTTTCACGAACGATCATGCATCGACGTCACTTCTGCAGTGCAACATCACGCTGACTAGCCTCGCGGTAAATAATGCTCCAGGTGGGTCAGATCTTGATCTGCCGCTTCAAGTCGCGCAATCGTCTGCAAATGGACTTCATCAGGACCATCATAAATTCTAAATGCTCTAGCGCGGCTAAAGGCTCTAGCGGCCGGGGTATCGGACGTTACACCTTTTGCGCCAAACAGCTGAACTGCGCGATCTGCGATATCTTGATAAACCCTTGCTACTGCCACCTTAATCATCGAAATCTGTTTACGCGCAACTTTATTGCCTACCGTATCGAGCAGATGGGCTGCTCGCTGAACCAACAGTCGGCATTGGTCCAATTCAATCCGGGAAAGGCTGATCGCAGCTTGGGTTGCTCCATACTCATCGATACGTTTTCCAAACGTCGAGCGCGCCTGTGAGCGCTTAATCATAAGACTGATCAGCACCTCACACTCTCCGATGGCTCGCATACAATGATGCAGGCGCGCTGGTCCGAGTCTTGCCTGGCCCATAGCAAAGCCCGCTCCTCGCTCGCCCAGTAATTGATCCACTGGAACTCTCACATCAGTGAACGTCAGCTCGGTATGGGTATTCGTCACTGAGGTGTGATCAAAGACCGGCAAATTACGAATCACCTCGACACCCGGTGCGTGCCTTGGCACCAAAACAAGCGACTGACGCTGAGATTTTGGCGCATCGGGATCAGTCACACCCACAGCAATGATCAGCTCGCAGCGCTCGTGACCCGCGTTAGAGGCAAACCATTTGCGTCCATTCAAAACAAAATATTCACCGTCACGTTCAATGCGAGTTTCAAGGTTGACCGGATCGCTGGACGCGACATCAGGCTCGGTCATCGCAAAGGCAGAACCCATTTCCCCCTCGAGCAATGGTTTAAGCCACTGTTGCTTTTGTTTCTCAGTTGCAAACAATTGCAAGAGCTCCATGTTGGGGACATCGGGCGCATGGCAGTTAAAAACTCTAGATGCCCACTCGAGCCGACCTAACACCTCAGCGACCCCGGTAAACTCAAGATTCGTGAGCCGCATCCCCGGCTCGTCATCTGTCAGCCGAGGCAACGCCATGTTCCAAAGCCCCAGCGCTTTGGCGCGATCCCGAAGTTCAACTTCTACTGGAGGTTGCGCAGAGCCATCGGCGGCTTCTTGCTGCCAGCGGCTGTTAGCAGGAAGCACATGCTTGGTAAAGAATTGCTCTACTTCCGCCCGAATAACCTGCGCTTTCTCTGGGAGTTCAAACATACCTTCTTCCTTTGTTACCTCATATATTTTTTCCAACTGAGCCAGACCCTGCGAGTTGAGGATCCCCGAGCCAGCTCATCTACACGTACGTGTCAGCGCATACCTTGTGCGAAGCTCGACTTCACAGCGGTTATCGCACCTCAATTGCGCCACATGTTGAACGCTTGGTTTCTGCGCTTATCTAACATTCAACCTAAATACCGCGTCCGCAGGTGCGTTAAAAATGCCTGTGGCGTCAATACTTCACCGGTTGCGGCTTCGAGCAATTGATCCACAGAAACAGAACTCCCAAGCCCGTGAACATGGGTTCTCAACCACCCTAACAACGAACTGAAATCTCCGCCCTGCAGTTGTTCGGACAGACCCTGAATACTGCTTTTAGCCGCCGCGAATAATTGGGCTGCCATCATCGCGCCTAACGTATATGTAGGAAAGTAGCCAATCAACCCTGCAGGCCAATGCACATCTTGCATAACCCCATTTTCATAGTTGCCCTCGGTGGATAAACCCAGATAGTCAGTCATTTTTTTATTCCAAGCAGCTGGCAGGTCCTCAACCTCCAAAAGGCCCTCCAGCAGTGCCCTTTCTAACTCATAGCGCAAGATGACATGCAGAGGATAGGTCGCCTCGTCAGCATCTACTCGTATGAAGCCTCTCTGCACAGATGTTATATGACGATACACATTCTCATCAGACCAAGCCGGATCACCATCGGCGCCACCGAAGGCGGCACGCATCAAGGGCGCGACAAAAGTCACAAACTCACGAGATCGACAAGCCTGCATTTCCATCAGCAAAGACTGACTCTCATGGGTCCCCATTGACAGCGCCGCACTCACAGGCTGAGACAGCCAAGCACTGGGCCTACCTTGCTCGTACATTGCATGACCGGTTTCGTGGATCACCGCAAACAGCGAGGTCAAAAAATCCTTTGGGTCATAACGCGTTGTCAGCCGGACATCTTCCGGCACACCACCACAAAACGGGTGGTGGGAGGTATCCAGCCTGCCATGATCAAAATCAAAACCCATATGCCCCATCACTTTCAATCCGAGGTTTCGTTGAGCGTCAACATCAAAATCCTGCCCAAGTGGCAGCAGCGGGGGTGCCTCCGACTGGCGCTCAATAATGGCAGTTACTAAGCCCGGTAATTCTGCTTTTAGAGGCGCGAACAAAGCATCAATCCGCGCACTGCGGACCCCAGGTTCATACAAATCAAGCATCGCATCATAGGGCGATAACCCAGTGTTTTCCGCCCGAAGCAACGACTCACGCCGCGTCAGATCAACAACTTTTTTTAGGGCCGGTAACATGGCTTGCCAATCGTTCTTCGCACGACTGACGCGCCACTGTTGCTCTGATGCCATGACTGCCTCGGTCTGTTCTCGCACAAAGTCAGACGAAAGACACAAAGCGCGCCGGGTCCCTCTTTCGATCAGTCGGACATTGGCTCGTTGCCAAGACGTCAGTTCTAGCGGCTCGCAGGCGGCGATCCAAGACTGCACATCAGGTTCAACGGATAAGTCATGAAGCAAAACACTCAGCGTACCCATGGCTCGACTACGGGCGTGACCCCCGCCGCTCGGCATCATCGCCGACTCATCCCAATTCATCATTGCCGCTATGTGCTCCAGATCCGCAATTTTTTTAAAATGCACTTCTAGGGATTCATAAGCATTCACAGAACTTTCCTTACACTAGCCGTTAATTTTGAGCAGTTGTTGGTGCCGGGGGCATCACCTTTACGACCTAATTGGGCATAGTTCTCCCGCCAACGCCAACATCGCAACCGCTTTATTCGCTCTTTTCAAATTGTTTCAGGTCTAAGGCATGTTGATCAAAATCAATCCATCGGAGCAACACCAACATTAAACCCAGCATAAGGCCTAATAACGCCATCATCGCTGGGTAGGAGAGTATCCCGCTGAGCCCGGCAAACATCCCTGAGCCCATAGAATACGTCATGTTGGCAAGGGCCATATAAATCGCAAACTGAGAGGCTGCAACACTTGGTGCACAAAGCCGCATAAATAGCGCAATGATTGCTACCGTCACAACTTGGGTGGCAACCGCATTAACCATCAAGAAGGTTTCAAACCAATAGCCCAAGGCCCAAAAATCGACCGTCACAGCCATGAGCGCAAAAGAAAACACTCGAAATATGACAACCGCCTTAAGTACCCGAAGCGCCCCGACGCGATCAATCGCTGGACCAAAAATCACGCCCGCAACCGCTGCTATGATACCGGTTACCGCAACCCAATTCGCGAAGGTTAACTGATCCCAACCGAGAGATTGGATAGTGAGCAACGGGCTCATTGCAACCAGAAAGCCAGAGGCTACCCGGCTAAATGCTTCAGTCAGTATTAGCAACACGCTAGTTGGTAGAATCAAAGCTTTTAAAACGCGACTGATTAATTTCAACCAAGAAAGTTCGACGCGCGATGCAGCTTCAAGCCTACCGAGATCATCATCCCAAGGCCACAACCGCTCACCGGGTCGCTCTCTGAGTAGTAGAGGAACCAGCAATATAGCGCCCACCGCTAGGGCCGCAAGGACAGCTGCGAGCATCAATCCAGAGTCCATCAAGGCCCAGCTGGCAAAGGATCCTGCGACACTAATACCCGAAATTTGGCCACCATACATAAAGGCGTTGCCCTGCGCCCGCTCCTCCTCTTCCAAAATATCGATCGCCATTCCGTCAACTGCTACATCTTGCAAGGCGCCAAATACGTTGCTGATAAAACCCAAGCCAGCAAGCAACCAGTATTGTGACGTAGGATCAGGCGATAACAACGCTAATGCGATGAATGTCAGCAACAACCCCGTCTGGGCTCCTATCACCCACGGGCGACGTCGCCCCATGGGCGCAAAGGTAAATTTGTCCATCAAAGGTCCAGCCAGCAGCTTGAAACTCCAAGGGATAAATACAAAAGCGATAAAGCCACCGACCTCTGCCGCCGACATATCCAGCGAGGCCATATAGGCAGGAAGTGCAACCTGAAAAATACCGATGGGCAGCCCCTGTCCAGCATAAAGCACCGCCAAAGCGCCCAGTCGTAACCATTTTGAGTCTTTAAGGGACGGTAATTTGGCAGCAACAACAGTCATAGGTTTGAAACTCATTACATCTAATTGGTTAAGTTATTCACTATACCCCTCATGATGGCCGAATCTGACTTGGGTGCAACCGGATTTAGATCAAGGTGACCGATCAATCGGCAAGACTTGACCTCTTTGCCTTTAATTGAAAGCACTGACGCTACAAGCCTTTGAAAACTGCCCAAATGATCCTTCCCAGTTTTATAGGAACAAAGTTAAGGGGCTTTAATGACGCCATTGATCGGTATCCGGGCGAGATTGATCCTTTTGCCACCACCGCCATCAGTCATCGGAACGGAAGGCTCTTATCGGTCGCCACAGCAAACCAATCAAAGCCGTCGCTGCAATCGAGATGAATCCGCCCAACACCATCGTATTGCCGGCGCCGATCGCACCTGCCCAAAAACCAACCCAAATGGTGCCGACATTGTTGGCGGTTTGCGCCGCCAAAATCATCAGGGCAAACGCCCTTCCACGCATTTCATCAGGTGTCGTAAGCATAATTGTCGTTTGTCGAACTGCGACCGTGACTGCATCCGCCGCGCCTAAAAGCGCGATCATCAAGACTCCTAGCCACAGAGCATTTGCCAGACCAAATCCAAACAAAATAAATCCGTAGGCAAATGAAGCGTAAAGCACCAGCATGCCCTTGGCTTTAAAACCCACTAACGCCAGTGCGAGAAACGCGCCAGCGATTGCACCCAATGAATTGGCAGTCCCCAATAAACCGGTAACACCAGCCCCGCCGGCGAATAATCCTAGGGCGAGAACCGGTAATATTTCTCGATAAAAAGAGGCGGTGGTGATCCCAGCATCGAGCAAGAACAGACCAGGCAAAATCGGGTGCTTAGAGACATAACGAAACCCATCCACAGTTTGCTGAACTTGGGTTGGTTTTGAGTGATTCGTTTCTGATTCGACCTTGCCGGCGGCACGAATAAATAACGGCATGCATCCCGCACCTAATGCCAAACTACCGGCGAGCAAAAACACCGCCGTCGAATTCGCATTAAGCGCAACGGCAGCAAATAACAATGGGCCTAATATTGCCGCAGAGTTTGAAGACGCAGTGTCCGTCGATACCGCCAACATCAGGTCTTTTTTTGGAATAATGATCGGCAACAGTGCAGAACGAGCGGGACCTGCCAACATCTGCACACCCGCAAGAATCGCGATCCCCAAATACATGATCAAAGGTTGCAGCTCGCCTGACGCATTAAGCGCACCTAATCCGAGCAACGTGAGGCCGGTAACTCCGTGCGAGAAAGTCATCAACCGTTTTCTGTCCCACCGGTCTGCAAGCGTCCCTGCCCATAACGTCATCGGAATTTGCACCATCAATTGCACAACCCCAATGAACCCCACCCAGTAGGCCGAGCCCGTCTCATCCAGCAACCATTGGGCGGTGCCCAAAATCCTCATCCAAACCGCCATTGAGCCGAGCATCAGCGCACCCCAGAGCAGTCGGTAGTCACGGTACCAAAATGCGCTCCAAGGCCTGCGAGTTACCTGCGTCTCATTCATCTATCGATAGCCTTTTTAATCTGAGCTTTAAATCAACATCAGCTGCTGTAGATCGACATTTTACTGGCTCTCAGTAAATTACCAGGGGAAATTAAACCTGAGCATTACGCGACTGTACTATACCCAGGGTGCAGCCCGAGGCCGTATCCAGATATTCAAGAGATCCGGCCCAAACTAGAAGGTATACACTGCAGCCTGTTTAGCCTCGCGTTCGATATATTTCGCGGCTAACTTAGGCTACTTTCGTGATACGCCGCCCAGTCGCTTTGATCGACAAAACCCAGCGCCAAGCTGATAGTGTAAAAGCTGGTGACGGAGTAAGGAGCAATTGGATGCGATGTATGAATCATTGTCATTTCACCGCACAGCATTTTACTTGCCGTTTTGGTGACCTCTTGAAGCAACGCAAACTCTCGATAGTAGTCCTGTAGCGGGGTTTTCTTCAGCATCAATCGTTCAGCATTTTTTTCCAATAGCTGCTGGTCGACGGCATCCATAATCGCTGGCACAGAACCGGGCATCCGCTCATTAAGCTGCGCTACCAATAACGAATACTTGATTTCAAGAATCATGTCGCGACGATCTGCGTCCCGCCAATGATAGTCGGCAATCTCCGAGTCTAGATAAATCAGGGCTCGAGGCGCGGCCAACTGCTGGGCGACAAGCGGTGTAATCGCTGAGATGCCCGAAGGCGCTAGGGGATCTCCTTGGGTTAAAACTACCAATGGCTTGCCCGGTGGCTTAACGGCCCAGTGTTCAGATAACCGACGAGTAATTTGTGACGCAACCTGAGCTGGATCCCGGTGGTCATAGGCTCCCATGCCTTCGATCACCACTGGGTGAAAATCTGAGAGCCTCTCAATTGCCATTACTGCCCCACACCTACGCCCGGTTCCGGTCTGAACCTATGAGTTTACTGCACAATTGGGGCTAAACATCGGCTATACCTACGCAATACTGATAGATGAACCAAAACTGATTCGTCATTAATACACTCGAGCACCAAGTAGCATCTTCGGTACATCGCCATTCGTACGGTAAGAGAGATACAACAAATAGAGGGCAAGATAAGGTGCACCTAATAGGACACCTCCAATTCCGAGCACAAATCCAAGTGGCGAAAACTGATTCCTCCACACCAGCCAAAAGCCAGATAGCAAAAGAAAGGTGAAGAAGTCTAAATTGAATTGCCCCTGCCAATTCAATTGCCCAATCTCTCCGAAAAAATTTGGGAATAGACTCAGTAATCCGTAGTCCATCACCACAGGAAACGTGTAAACCCCTACGACAAAAATTATTGCCAAAAGAAACATTCTAAAAAACAACATAGATATCCTCATTCCCACTCAATAGTACCACTCTTAGAAAACCCTTTTATATCAGTGCTTTCAGGGCGATAAAATTTACTTAGTTGAAAGTTAGTTGCTGAGTTTTGCCCCTTTTCTCTTATTTTCAGCTGTTTTTGATTCAAATTAACTAAGATAGTTTAATAATTTAACTTAACTGTTTATGGAACTAATTTATTTCCTCAAGATTTCTCATATATTTTATTTCTTGAGGATCTAAATTTAATTTTTTAACTACTGGATGATTTTCATCAATCAATCTCCAAAAAGGAATTTCTTTCCCATGTTCTTCAATTGCTTTCCTGAGAAAGATTCCTGTCGAGACTGGACAAGAATTATCCGCATCCATTTCTTTTGCCAAATCTAATCTCATTTCTTTTGAAGTCTTTTGTGTACCTTCAGGAATTTTCTTAATGTATTCAGCTATTTTTTCTGGAGACGAAATAAGCATTTTCTGCCCAGCTTTTAAGTCTGAAAAGTTTTTTTCAAGAATTTTTACTATATTTCTAGACATTTTTTACCTTACTCCCACTCAATCGTTGCTGGCGGCTTGCTCGAAATATCATAAGTCACCCGGGAGATCCCACTGATTTCGTTAATGATCCTGCTAGAAACCCGCTCTAGAAAGTCATAGGGCAACCGCGCTGATCTGGCTGTCATAAAATCAATGGTTTCGACAGCCCGGAGGGCAATGACATACTCATAACGCCTTGCATCACCCACGACGCCAACTGATTTCACGGGCAGAAAGACCGCGAACGCTTGACTAACCTGATCGTACAGATCTGCCGCGCGCAATTCCTCGATATAAATTGCGTCCGCTCGACGCAGTAGCTCCGTGTACGCCGGCTTGACCTCCCCTAAGATTCGTACACCTAGGCCTGGGCCGGGAAACGGGTGTCTATAGACCATGGATTTTGACAGCCCAAGCACGAGCCCGATTTTACGGACCTCATCCTTAAAAAGCTCTCGCAAAGGTTCTACCAGCTTAAGCTTCATGTCCTCAGGTAAACCACCAACATTGTGGTGGGACTTGATCACATGCGCCTTACCCCCTTTGATGCCTGCTGATTCAATCACGTCGGGATAAATAGTGCCCTGAGCCAGGAAATCTGCATCTTCGATTTTTGCCGCCTCTTCATCAAAAACTTCGATAAAGGTGTTACCAATGATTTTACGCTTGGCTTCTGGTTCAGTAATGCCCTCAAGCTTGGTCATAAAACGATCGGCTGCGTCCACCCTAATCACGTTAATTGGGAGAGCATTACTGGCGGCTAAGGACATCATCGCCATGACTTGATCACCCTCCTCGAACCTCAAGAGGCCGTTGTCAACGAAAACACAGGTGAGTTGTTCGCCGATGGCTCTGGCTAGTAGGGCTGCTACAACAGAGGAATCAACGCCGCCTGACAATCCTAAGATAACTTTCTGCTGGCCCACTTGCGTTCTTACATTAGCGATAATATCGTCGACGATGTTGCTGGGGGTCCATTGTCCGGTGCAACCACTCGCCTCGATCAGGAAACGGGCTAATATTTCTCCGCCTTCGGGTGTATGTTGAACCTCCGGATGGAACTGCAATCCATACAGTTGCTTTGATTCATCGCTCATCGCGGCAACAGGGCAGGTCGCTGTATAGCCCAGCACCGAAAACCCAGGCGGCACCGTAACGACTTGATCACCATGGCTCATCCAAACGTCAAGGTCCTGCTCAATACCCGTTGCCCTCAGGTCTTTGAATAATATTGAGGATTGATCGATGCTGACCTTGGCGTGGCCAAACTCGTGCTTAGCAGCTGGCGCCACTTGCCCACCTAATTGCTGGGCCATCGTCTGCATGCCATAACAAATACCGAGCACCGGTAACCCCATTCGGAAAATAAAGTCAGGCGCTTTAAGGGTTTGCTCGGCCGTGACTGACTCTGGTCCACCAGACAGAATAATGCCTTTGGGTGCAAAGGCTTTGACATCTTCCTCTGTCACGAAAATTGATTGGATTTCACAATAAACACCTAGTTCTCGCACGCGTCTTGCGATCAGCTGTGTGTATTGTGAACCGAAGTCGAGAATTAGAATTTTTTCGTCGTGAATATCGACCGAGGAGGAAGTCATAAGGCGCTCTTTGAAAAGGCACCCTATTATAGGCCTCTGGCTGTCAGTCTCAAAAATTTTTACCCTAATAGTCCGCTATTTTATTATTTAGTGGCGCTTATCTAGCCCGGTTATCATCGGGGCAAACGCTCGATATAAAAGCGATTTAATCTTAGTGATTTCTGGATCGTCGCTGACTCGACGCGCGCGCAACAATCCTGACTGATCCTTGATATTGACCATTAACGCCAAACCACAGGTTTTGATGACCATCGATCACCCACCGCCAAGCGGTTAATCTGTCTTGTCGTGTTTGCCATTGAGTGGTAACGCGCTAACATTATTTTTTCAAACCAAGACTAACGCCAAATATGAATCAACCCTTACCACTACCTTCAAATCTGCGGTTTGGTTCTTTTTTTGCGGTGATCACTCTACTCGCTTGCAGCTATGCGTACTTTGAAGGCCTCAAGCTGCTGAGCCAGTTTTTAGGCGTAGCCGCAGTCATCCTGATCCTGGTCACTTGGATTGCGCCTGCACGCCTGGCAGTGCTCAACCGTCTTTGGATGAAGTTTGGTGTACTCCTAGGCAGTATCATCGGTCCTCTGATTCTAGGGACAATCTTTCTTTTGTTATTTACCCCTCTGGCCATGGTATTTCGCTTAATAGGCCGGGACGAACTCAACCTCAAGATGACATCCCGATCTACTCATTGGCACAGTCGCGACAAGCAAGCGCTTTCTAACGAACCCTTTAAAGTGCAATTTTAACTGAGGCAACACCATGGATTTTCTGAAGGAACTGTTAGCATTTTTAAAGGCGCGAAAGAAGCTGTGGCTCGCCCCGATCATTTTGATCATGGCCGCGCTTGGGGGGCTTTTAGTGATCGCAGAGGGTTCTGTGTTAGCACCCTTTATCTATACGTTGTTCTAACGCAGCATGTATATCCTAGGGATATCTGCGTTCTACCATGACAGCGCAGCGTGTCTGATTAAAGATGGCGTTATCGTCGCCGCAGCCCAAGAAGAACGTTTTAGTCGTGTTAAGCATGATTCAGCATTTCCAGCCGCTGCCATTATGTATTGCTTGAAAGCAGCCGGTATTGAAAGCCCACAGATTGCGCATGTGGTCTTTTACGAAAAGCCCTTTTTAAAATTTGAGCGCCTTCTCGAGACCTACCTCGCCTTTGCACCTAAAGGCTTTCAGAGCTTTTTAAAGGCCATGCCAACTTGGCTAAAACACAAGCTTTTCCAAAAATCTCAGTTAGTGAAGGCGCTCACAGAAATTTTTGGTACCTCGGTCGACTGGTCAGATCGATTATTGTTCTCTGAGCATCATTTATCGCACGCCGCGAGCGCTTTTTATCCTTCCCCTTTTGACGATGCGGTAGTTTTGACGCTAGACGGGGTCGGTGAATGGACAACCACATCCATTGCCGTTGGCGAAGGCGCGTCGCTTGAGGTCATCAAAGAAATCCATTTCCCGCATTCTCTGGGGCTGTTGTATTCAGCTTTCACTTACTACACCGGATTTAAGGTCAACTCTGGCGAGTATAAAGTGATGGGGTTAGCTCCCTACGGCAAGCCGATTTACCGCGATTTGATCAAGAAGCATCTGATCAAGATTGCCGCAGACGGCAGCTTTCAGCTCAACATGGAGTTTTTTAACTTTGCAACTGGTTTGACCATGACCAATAAAAAATTTCATGCCTTATTTGGTGGACCGCCAAGATCACCGGAGTCCGATATTACTCAAAAAGACATGGATCTGGCCGCATCGGTGCAACACGTGACCGAAGAGGTCGTTATGCTGCTCGCTAAGCACGCTGCGGAGGTCACGGGCAAAACTAATCTCTGCCTTGCCGGTGGTGTCGCGTTAAATTGCGTTGCCAACGGCAAGCTGCATCACTCGGGCGTATTCAAACATATATGGGTGCAGCCGGCAGCGGGTGATTCAGGTGGCGCGTTAGGGGCGGCCCTTGCTGCCTGGCATCTGCATTTTAAGCGTGATCGAATGTCTACTGACGCCCCAGACCACATGCAAGGGAGCTATTTAGGACCTAGCTTTACCGATGAGCAAGCGGCCGCAGCGCTCACTGCTGAAGGCGCAGTCTTTTTACAACTGCAATCGTCAGAAGTGCTTGACCGGGTCGTCGATGCCCTCGTAAACCACAAGGCCGTTGGCTGGATGCAGGGTCGCATGGAGTTTGGTCCCCGAGCTTTAGGCGCACGTAGCATTCTTGCTGATCCGAGATCGGCAACCATGCAAAGGCAATTGAATCTTAAGATTAAATATCGCGAGAGTTTTCGACCTTTTGCACCGGCTGTACTTCGCGAAAAAGTCAGTGATTGGTTTGACTTCGATAGTGACAGTCCCTACATGCTAATGGTCGCTGACGTGAGCAAGCACCAGCGCTTGCCCATCCTCAATGCCGCCACAGAATCCCTTGGCCTTGATAATCTCAATACCCAACGTTCAACAATCCCAGCGGTGACTCACGTTGACTATTCTGCTCGAATACAGACGGTCACGCCTGCGACCCAAGGTAGATTTCATGATTTGATCGCTCGCTTTTATGACAGAACGGGCTGCCCCATTTTGGTCAACACATCCTTCAATATCCGGGGCGAGCCCATCGTGTGTTCGCCCTCTGACGCCCTACGCTGTTTCATGGGCACTGAATTAGATCTTTTGGTGATTGGAAATCTTCTGTTATACAAATCTGAGCAGCCATCTCATCTCCTCACTCAGTATCGGTCAGAGTACCAGCTCGATTAACCTGTAGAATCTAGCTCCAAGAGCTAAACCACCTTGCTTGTAGCCCAAGTTCACCCACTATCACTACCATTGACCCTGCTATCACTATCCCTGCTGTGCCAGCTCGCCCTCGCGAGATCATGAGGCCTGGTCTAATTTTGGGGCAAAAAGCGGTAGACTCATAGAGATCATCCGTGAACTAAACCTTTAATCCTTCGATTAATCTATGAAATCTCTTGTTAAGACCGTTTTTTTTTACTGCGTAGCCCTGATCGGCATACCGCTGCTTTTTTTTGTCGGTCTCGAAAAATCACTGCAAATTATCGGCATTGGTCAGTCTCGGAGCTTCTATAGCGAAGTCGTGATTGATGACAATCGCTACTATCAAGCGAACCCGGCTTTCATTGAGCAATTTTATCCGGCGTCACTGGGTATCACGCCAGTAAAACGAACTTTTTCGGCTGACCCAAACGATAATCGCGCAAGAATCTTTGTGTTAGGCGGATCTGCGGCGCGAGGTTTTCCTGACCCCAATCATGGCGTCAGCCGGCATCTTGAAGCGTTGCTCGCCGACGCTGCACCGAGCAGACCCTTCGACGTGATCAACACCGCCATGACAGCGATTAACTCACATGTGGTCTATCAAATTGCACAAGATATACCTGGCCGACCAATGGATTTTGCCGTTATTTTAGTTGGCAATAATGAGGTTGTAGGACCTTATGGACCAAGCACCTTCAACCAGAACTTTTTATCGAATTTAAGATTAATTAGAGGTTTACAGGCGCTAAAGCAGACGCGACTCTGGCAGGCCTTTGCGGGGGCGTTCCAGCCTCAGACAGCCTCGAGCGCCAAAGAAGCTTTGCGTTGGCGTGGTATGCAAATGTTCACGGACAATGTTGTCTTGCAAGACGATACCCGTCTTAAGGCTGTTTACAAGCACTACGACGCAAACCTACGCGATACCATCGACGTGCTGCAAGGCAAAGGCATGCACGTCATTGTCTCTACCGTGCCAGTCAATCTGCGTCACTCGGCGCCTTTCGGGTCAGCACACGGTAAAGCGCTGACTAATTTAGAGCTCAGCACTTGGTCAGACCACCTTGAACGCGGTGAAGCCGCAATAAAACAATCCCGGTGGCGCGCAGCTGCAGAACACTTAGAGGCGGCAATGAACGTTAGCGATGGGCATGCGCAGACACAATTTCTACTCGCAACCGCTCTTGAACGGCTCGGCAACCACACTGCCGCAAAAGTCCATTATCAGAACGCCCTAGATCGAGATACCTTACGATTCCGAGCAGACTCCCAGCTCAACGATTCTGTTAGACGGGTCGCCAAGGATTATAAGAACAACAACTTTACATTTATTGATAGCGAGCAACTGTTTAAAAAGTACAGCGCGCCCTATGCCGCAGGCTGGAATCTACTCCTAGAACACGTACATTACGATTTTTCCGGCAACTACCTACTCGCGAGCACGTTCGCTAAAACCGTCTTAGACAAAGTCATCCCAACTGATCAACGTCCCTTGGTCGAGCCCGAAACACTGGCTGAACAATTGGGCTACCCAAACTTCACAACGATCGAAGCCATGGGCCGCTTACTAGACATGGTGCAACTGCCGCCCTTTACCGGCCAGAGTAATCATGACGATTTAATTAATTTTATTGATCGTCGAGGTGCCGCTCTTGCCGGACGACTGAATGATTTTGAATCTCTCATAGAGCGACGACAGACCGCAATCAACCAGTCTCCCGATAACTGGCAACTGCACTTCGAATTAGCCGTTTTATACCGCCAACAGAACAATATTCCAGAAGCCCTTAACGCATTGAACAAGGCCTTGAGCATTAACCCACATCACGACCGAAGTTTGCAGTTACGGTCAGAAATCTCTGCTCAAACAAAGAACTATGACGATGCAATTTCTGATCTCGAGCGTCTGCGGTTTTATATGGCTGGCGACACGGGCTTAGCGGCGCAAACCCTAGGAGCACTAGGCTCAGCTTATTTAAACAGCAACAGATATCACGAGGGTATACCGATTTTACTGGAGCTCATCGACCAGTATCCATCAGAGATTGAATCCGTGCTTCGCGCCTACGGCACGCTCATAAAAGATAGCGTTGGTCGAGGTTTAACCAGTAAGCGCCTGCGATACTTGGCTGATCTTAATGCCTATGCTTCAGCTCTTATCAGAGACGGTCGCGCCGGTGATTACCCCTTACTGTTTCGCCGAATGGCGCAGATTTTAAGTCTCGCCGGAGAACATCAGGCCGCAGGACAATGGGCCGAACAGGATAAGATGAGGCAGCCTGCAGCTTAATCTGCAAAGCTATCGACGTGAACCGAGAACTCAAAGGCTTGCACGCTTCATAAGGACCAAAGGCCATAGCCCTCTTGCAGATAAAGCCTTATCATCAACCGATTGCGAATTAATTCAGGAGGACTTAACAATGAAACCCGGAACTCGACTGAAAAGTGCTGTCTGCGACGCCGAAATCATGGTTATTAAAATGGGTGAGAGTGATGATCTAACCTGCGGCGGATTGCCTTTGACCACAGACGGCGCTAAGTCCGACGGCACTGGCGATCATATGCACGGCTGTCTCATTGGTAAGCGCTACGTCAATGCTGAGGAAACTGTCGAGGTTCTGTGCGTAAAAAGTGGTGAAGGGTCTTTATATTATGCCGGCGAAGAACTCATGACCAAAGACACTAAAAAATTGCCCTCATCTGATTAACTCATGAACATTGCTTTATTTTTACAAATGGCCGCTGAGGCCTGCCCTGAAAGAATTGCTTTAACCCACGATGATCGACACTTTTCCTATTTAGACATCTACCAAGCAGCGCAACGAGCAGCTGCGATCTTCTCGGCCAGCGATGTTCAAACCGTCGCATTGCTGGATGTCTCTAGCCCCGCAGTGCCAATTGCGCTTATGGGCGCCGCCATGGCCGGCAAGCCCTATGTGCCTCTCAATTACCGTCTAAGCGAGAGCCAACTAACGCCCTTGGTCTCGCGCATTGCGCCAACCTATCTGATTCACGGCGTCGAACAACCGCAGACCGCTTTCAACGAGGGTACAGCACAGACAACAACGGATTTTCTGAATAGAGTCCTCTCTGGCGATATCAATGAGACGCCGTGGACAGAAGATGCGTCTGCAGTTGCCGTACAGCTTTTTACCAGTGGTACAACCGGAACCCCGAAAGCCGCCATTCTGCGGCATGAGCATCTAGTCTCCTATATCTTAGGATCGGTCGAATTTATGGGTGCGCTCGAAGATGAAGGCACTTTGGTGACCGTGCCGCCCTATCATATCGCGGGTATTTCAGCGGTTATGAGTAACATCTATGCTTGCCGTCGTATTATCCAATTACCCGATTTTGCGGCAGACCGGTGGTTATCACTGTGCGAACGCGAGGCGGTTACCAGCGCATTTGTGGTGCCGACGATGCTCTCTCGCATCATCGAGCATCTCTCGGAGCGTGGACAAGATGCAGCCCATCTCCCGCTTAGATCGATTGCTTACGGCGGCGGCAAAATGCCAGTACCCGTCATTCAAAAAGCCCTACAGCATTTCCCTAAGGTCGACTTCACCAATGCCTATGGCTTAACAGAAACCAGTTCTACTATTACGCTACTAACCCCGGACGATCATCGAGCAGCGATGGAAGCAGCCGATCCATTAGTAACGGCGCGACTTGGCTCAGTGGGCAAACCCCTGCCAACAGTGGATATTGAGATTCGGGATGAGGAAGGGCAATTGCTTGAACAGGGCCAAGCTGGAGAAATTTATGTGCGCGGGCCGCAGGTCTCAGGCGAGTATGAGGGGCGGTCGGTACTGGATGCTGAAGGTTGGTTTCCAACTCGGGATGCCGGCTTTTTAGATGACGGGGGTTACCTATTTCTTTCAGGGCGAGCCGATGACGTCATCGTTCGCGGCGGCGAGAACATTTCCCCCGGCGAAATCGAGGACTTACTCCACGAGCGCATCGAAGTTTCGGATGTGGCCGTTGTCAGCATGCCATCTGAAGAATGGGGAGAAGCAGTTGCGCTCGCCATGGTGCTAGCGCCAGGGCACAGTCTTACCGAAGAAGATGTCAAAGCGCACATACGTACCCATTTACGCTCATCTAGAGTGCCAGAGGCCGTGCACTTTTGTTCTGAACTACCTTACACCGAGACAGGTAAGCTGCTGCGTCGTGAGGTTAAGACTTGGTTCTTGGGGAACGCCGACGCGTGAGCGCCGATCGGCTGAAGAGTCACCCTCCTCATCAACACACCTCGCTATTGTTGATAAATGCCGAGCTTATCGATGCACTTGGTGAGACGATTAATACCAACGTTAGAATTTGCGGCAGCGCGATATTGGCGGTGGGCGCGCTCACGGCTACCGCTACAGATACCGTCATCGACGCCGAAGGTGGGCTGCTGCTACCTGGATTGAGTGACCATCACGTTCATCTTGTTAGCTACGCCGCATCGCTAGCGTCGATAGACTGCGGCCCGCCAAGCGTTTGTTCAGCGAAAGACTTGATGCAAGCGATCAATGCGCCCGGTGATGGCTGGTTGAGAGGCACCAATTATTTTGAAGGCGTGGTCCCAGACCTAGACCGAAACTGGTTAGACCAGCATGGTCCCGATCGACCGATTCGGATTCAACATCGCTCCGGACGATTATGGATTCTAAACAGTCTTGGTCTTGCCGAGATTGAAGCAGCCGCAAAAGACATGGCTGACCATGAGCGGCAGCAACTCGATCAGGCGGATGGCCGCCTTTTCAATGTCGACGCTCTGCTCGGCCAGCTTACCCGGTCGTCAGAGCCGCCCATAGCCCAAGCCAGCCGTCAACTAGCAGCGTTTGGTGTGACCAGTATTAATGACATGACACCCAGCAACGATTTAGACACTTGGCAATGGTTTAACCGACTACAAGACGACGGCGAGTTACTGCAGCGCGTTCGACTTTCAGGACGACCGAGTTTGGCTGGGATTGCGCCAACCGCCAACCTTGCTGTGGGCGAAACTAAGGTTCACCTACATGAGGCCTCTTTACCCAAAATCGATGCTTTCATCACCCTGATTACACAGAGCCATGGGATCAACCGGCCGGTTGCGGTGCATTGCGTGACCGAGGTTGAGTTAGTCTTCACCTTGTCGGCATTCGAAACAGCGGGATGTATTCAAGGTGATCGGATCGAACACGCCTCAGTAATTCCCGAAGCCATCATACCGATCATCAAAGCTCTCAATCTTTCCGTGGTCACTCAACCAAATTTCATCGAGTCTCGGGGCGACGATTATGCCGAGGCTTTTACAAAGGATGAGCAGGCAACGCTTTACCGGGTCAACTCGATTCGCCAAGCGGGCATATCAGTCGCTTTCGGGACTGACCTCCCCTTTGGTAATCCCGATCCTTGGAAAGCTATGCAAGCAGCTGTTGATCGCACTACTCAAAGTGGGTTAATCATGGGGGTCGATGAAGACATAACGCCAGAACAAGCCCTCATGGGCTATCTGGGCACCTTAGACCACCCTTTCACACCCCAAATTATTCAGCCCGGTGGACCCGGGGATGCGTGCCTGCTCAGCCTGCCTTGGCAGCTCGTGCGGAATCGACTTTCTGCTGATTTGGTTCGAATGACCATTCGGGATGGCAAGATCATTTACAGGAAGACTTAAGCCAAACTAATCGGCTATAGCGTCGATCAAACCCCAAGCCAAAGCCTGTTCTGCAGATAATTCGGTGCCAGAGATCGCCAGCCAGTTAGTCCTTTGATTGCCGATTCGCTTGGTGATACTCACGCAGCCACCGGCACCAGGAATCAGCCCCATCGCAACTTCAGGCAGGCGAAACACGGTGTCCGGGGTCGCAATAATTCTTTCAGCAAAGGCGGGTAATTCGATGCCGGCACCAATGCATGCACCATGAAGATAAAAAGTATAGCGTTCGCTGGCCTCAGCTAACACACTTGCCGGCATCCGAAGCTGTCGAATGCGATGGGCATCACTGACATCTCGGCAGGACCCAAATTCACTCAAGTCGCCTCCAGCACTAAAGCAAGGCCCCTCTCCTCTAACGATGACATCTTCGATGCTTGGGTCCATCGCAACCAGTGAAAAAGCATCGGTTAATCCATCTCGCATGGCGACAGATAGGGCGTTACGGTTCTCTGGCTGCGCAAGGGTAATATTCAGAGTGCTATCCTGTCGGTCAAGGTGGACCGGCTCGGCAACCGGAGTCTTCGAGGCACGCATCGGTTGATGCTGCAGCCAGTCTGTAAATTCGCTACCAGCTTGCAGCATGCCGTAGCCTAATGATTCAATCACCAACCCAGACGCCACAGGCAGCCCTAGGGTCATTCTTGTGGTCTGTACCAATACCGATGCCGCCTTCGGTCGCAGGCGAATACGCTCTAGGAGCTCATATCCGGCAGCCTCAGTTTCGACCAGCACATCGAGCCTGAGCGAATCTGAAGCCGACCCGGGGTTTAAGCCAACAGATGGCACCGGCAAACGCTGCAGCCAGCGATTCACCAGGTGGGTTTCTGGATCAGTGAGAGGGGCGCCACTCAGGTCGATCATAAGCGCTACCTCAGCAAAATCAGACGGCCAAATGGGCGCCTGACTCAATGCTTGTAGCTCTCTTAAAGTTCGTATTTGCATGATCTGCTCCTTTAAGTCCATTTAGGTACAGGTCTCTGGTTCAAATCAAGCCTTGGTTATCGCATGCTTAACAAAAAGGAGGGTTACCTATGCCAGAGCCACTTGAGGGTATTACCGTGATCGAAATGACTGTTGCCGTACAAGGCCCCGCTGCAGGACTCTATTTGCGAGATATGGGCGCAACGGTATTGAAAGTTGAACCCCCTCTCGGGGATCCGAGTCGGTATACCCATGGGCGTTACAACAACACGCCTGCTGGCACAGTGGGTCCCCAGTACGCGGCTGTCAATCGGGGCAAACGGTCGCTCTGCATTGACCTAAAAACGCAAGCAGGTTTGGAAGCCATGCAAGCGCTGATTGCGACCGCCGACATATTTCTAACCAACTATCGACATGCTGCGCTTGAGGCGCTTGGTCTAGGATATGACGCGCTCAAGGCGCAACACCCCCAATTAATCTACGCTATGGTCAATGGGTTTGGCCCCAAGGGTCCCGATCGAGACAAAGCGATGCTCGATGGAGTTGCCGCTAGTAGAGGAGGATTGATTCACCATACCGGCTACAAGGATCTTGAACCTGCACTCCCAGGCGCCATTGTTTTGGATACCGCAGGGGCGATGCAATTGGCGCTCGCAATCATGACTGCCTTATTTGCCCGGGATCGTCATGGCACCGGCCAGCTGGTTCAGACCAGCGCTTTAGGGGCCGCATTATGGCTACAGCAATGGGAGCTTACTCATGTTGCGCTTACTCAAGCCGATCTGCCTCGATCCGGAAATCACCACCCAAATATTGCGGGCTTCTACGGCGTGTACCGCACCCTAGATGATGGCGCGATCATGCTCGCACAAGTCATGGATCAAGAAAGTTGGGACCGGCTCTGCATTTTTGCCGATATGTTGCCTCTGTCGCTGGACCCGAGATTTCAAACCCCTGGGCAGCGTTTAGGTGCTGGGCTTACCGATGCGGATACCGATGAAGTGCGCGCGGCCTTTAAAACCGCTTTTGGACGCAAAACTACAGAAGCGTGGATCGAATTCTTATCCCAAGAACCTGAGATTATTTGGGAACGAGTTAATAGCTGGAAGGATGTCCTCAAAGATTCTCAAGCGCTGGCAAATGATTATTTCACGGAAATACACCTAGAAGGGGCTGGCGCCTGCCAAACCGTCGGTAATCTTGTACAACTGTCTGAAACCCCCGGCCGCGTCAAGGGTAACCCGCCAAGCTTGGGTGAGGCCAATCGCGAGATTTTACAGGGACTTGGATTTGAAGCTGAGCGTATCGAAGCTATTGAACGGCACGCCACTACGGTTCGAACAGAATTGCTTGCAGAGCTTCAACGGATTGCAGACGAAGCTGCAGGACTCAAGTAAGCTTATCGATAGACTAGGTTGAGGAGGGATGCAGGTGGATGACGTGATGTTGTTTGACGGATTAAAAGTATTGGATGTGGGCAGCTGGATTGCCGGCCCGGTCGCTACCACCATGCTTGCAGATCGCGGTGCTGACGTGCTTAAGATCGAGGCACCGATAACCGGCGATGGTTACCGGCAATACGCTAGTTTACCCTTTACACCCAATGCCGAGGCAAATTACACCTGGGCAATGGACGCTCGTAACAAGCGATCGATGGCATTGAACTTAAAAAGTGCCGAAGGTATTGAAATTCTTCACCAGCTCATTCGGTCGTGCGATATTTACGTGACCAATCAGCCCATCCCCCTTCGTCGTCAGCTGCAACTTAATTATGAGGACATCAACCACCTCAACCCCAAAATGATCTACGCCTCTCTGACGCCATACGGTGAGCTTGGCCCAGACAGTGAAAATGAAGCTTTTGATTTAGTCGCCTACTGGAATCGTTCGGGGCTCATGGACAAAATGCGACATGCCGGTATAGAACCGGTACAAGCGCTACCGGGTCTAGGTGACCATCCAACCGCAGTTGCGATGTATGCCAGCATTGTCACCGCTTTACTTAAACGCGCACAAACCGGCCAGGGCTCTAAAGTACATACCTCGCTCCTAGCTAATGGCCTGTGGTCAGCGTCTTGTATTGCACAAGCCGCCTTGGCGGATGGCGATTTAAGTCCTTATGATTTACCCCGTCTGACTGGCGCGCTCTACAAAACCCTTGATGATCGCTGGGTTCAGTTGTCGATGATCAGGACAGATGAGGATTTCGATCGTTTGCTAATGGGTTTGGACGCCTTGGAAGTCCTTGCCGATGAGCGATTCGCAACTGCGGAACTTCGCTTTGAAAATGGTGCGGCATTAACTCAAGTCGTTAGAGACAAGTTTGCGACCAAGACCTGCGATCAATGGATGACCATCTTAAAAACAGAGCTGGGATTACCAATCGAGGCGGTCATGCGGTTCAGCGATCTGGATAACGACGAGCACTTGACTTTGAACCGTATGGTCACCCGACCTGTGGAAGCGATCGGTATCGAGAAAATCATCAACGATCCGGTTAACGTCGACGGCCTCGCTCAGGTCGGTGTCAAAAAAGCCCCCGAACTTGGCGAACATACCAATGCTGTCCTCTCAGAACTTGGATTCAACGAGGATGCTATTGAAGCCCTAAGGGACAGCGGTATTGTTGGCTAGTTGGGCTCGATGCTGCGCGCTTGGCGTTATTTTATGACGCCATCAGTCGTTAACGCCGAAATGCGCTCTGCTGACACGTTAAATTCCGCTAACACTTCTTGCGTATGTTCACCGTGATCAGGGCTAGGTCTGGACGGCCGCAACCGCTCACCACCAAATCGGGGTGGGGCTTTGATAACCCGCATGTTGCCCATGAGTGGGTGCTCAATCACTTCAGTTGAATCATTGGCGGCTAGCTGCTCTTGAGCTAAAACCTCGTCTTTGGTCAGACAACGCGCACAGGGAACATCAGCCTTCTTAAGCATGGCAATCACCTCATCGGTGGTGTATTGCAGATACTGTTCAGCCACGAGTGATTGAAACTCTTCGAGATTTGTCACCAGTTTCTCAAAGCTATTAAACCTGTCATCCGCTAAAAGGTGTTCCATTCCAATCGCAATCAGGGAGCGCATTTGCATATCTTGGTTACCGGCAGAGATCGTTACAGCCCCATCCTTGGTAGGCGTTAATTCATAAAGTAGATCAATCAACAGCGGTTCGGTTGTGGCATCCTCATCAAGCAGCGTATGGTTCTGAAATCCATCCGGAAAAATAAAGAACAACCCTGCATCGAGCATCGACAGGTCAATATGCTGCCCCTCGCCAGTGCGTTCCCGATAAAACAGCGCAGAAGTGACAGCCTGACAGGCTGTGTACGCCGTAATCTTGTCACAAATCAAAGTCCTAAAAAAAGCCGGCACGTCTGCCTTACCTTGGGTCGCTGTTAGTCCTGCATGCGCCTGAATTATGGGGTCATAAGCAGGCGCTGTTCCCAAGGGGCCTTCCTTACCGAATCCCGAAATTGCTGTGTACACCAATTTTGGATTAATCGCGCGCATCGCTTCACTACCCAAATTGAGTTTATCCATGACCCCCGGACGAAAATTATGAATAAATACGTCAACCTCTGATACCAACTCTTGAATCAGAGCCTGACCGGAAGCCTCCTTAATATTGACTCGAATCGAACGCTTACCACGATTACAGTTGGCGAATAGCGCGGCAATCCCACCTTTGCTCGAACCGATATATCGCATAGGGTCACCAACCTCGATCGGCTCTACTTTGATCACCCGCGCCCCTTGTTCGGCCATCATCATGGCTGCAAAAGATGCGGTAATCATCGTTGAAAACTCCAACACGGTAATGCCTTCGAGTGGTTTCATGGTTTCGATCCTCTTATCATTGTTTAAACAGTCCAGCGGGTGTGTTTTACACCACCCCGTAAATCCCATTCGCTGCGTCACGGCGCGCGTGACGCCTTGCTACGAAATCATCACTCTATCATTCGGCCCAGGGAAAAGTCTTGATGCGTCTGCGACATTCAGTCGCTTGAGATCCGCCGCACTTGATAACGCTACCGCGACAGAGCGCCTTACCGATTATAAGCACTTGAATGCGAGTTGGGCCTATAGCGCGAAAAGGAAGCCCCTATGAGCCCCTACAGGGCTGCATCGTAACCCGTACTAATCGAATCTATCCTAGCTGTGACGCCATGCGCTCATGTCCGGGAAGTCGCGTGTTTTCCCCTGAGAGAAGACTATTTCAAACTTGGCCTAGATAAGAAGCTGGGGATATTATTGTCTGAGCGCCAAGACCCCGCAGCGACTATCCTTTGAAAGCGTTTGCCTATCAAAATGAAAGGGCGCGCCGCATCGCTCTCTGGTCTGTAGTGCATTGAAAATAAAAAGCGTATGCGATAGTTTTTCCAGATATGGCTCTGCAAAAAACCTATTACCAAATCCTGAGCGTCGCAAACTCTGCGCCAGATCATGTGATTAGGGCTGCATTTAAATCTCTTACGCAAAAGCACCATCCTGATCTCAATCCAGAAGATGCAACCGCCCATGCCAAAATGACTGCGCTCAACCAAGCCTATGCAGTGCTATCTGACCCAGATAAAAGAAATCACTACGATTTTTTGCTCGAACAAGAAGCCCGTCTAATCGCAGACCATAATACAGCAACAAATCTCCAAACGTCGAAAACCAAAACGCATCGCGGTGAAGCGCTTTCTCTTGCGACACTTACGGGCACAATGCTTAGCATCGGTTGCCTCGCTTTCATCTCTCTCTTTACCCTTCAAGACCCCCAAGTGGCTTTTTTGCGTAACTCGATATTAGTTCAGCTAAATCAGCTTCATGCATCGAACCGACCCACCGATTGGACAGTATCTGGACGCAACGGCGCCACCAATAATCCAAGCTTTGTGGATGATGAGCCGTCGCACCTCGGTGGCCGCGATGCCGTCCCATTTTCAAATACTATAATCGATTCTGACGACTGGACACTCTTTGATTCAACGAATGGGCTTATTCAGACAGGTTTTGTGGATGGTAAGCGCCTACGCCTTACCGGCGACTATAACGTTGTATTTTCAAATATCGGTGGCCGAGATGCTATTAGTGCGAAATTAATCGGCTTCAAAAATGGCGAACCCCGACTTATCAATCGATTCATGATTCGAAGGAACGAATCGTTTGCCATGAAGGGCTTAGAGAATCGACGATATGAGGTGCAATTTCAGCGTCCTACGGGAAAGCTACTCCAAACGCTACCCGTCGACTTAAGAGGCGCAAACACCACTCAAAGGCTAGTTGTTAGCCTCGCAAAATAAGACTCTAAAGAGCGCCTATCGATGCTTTAGCAACCCACGCCCACAAACTCGGAAGCAAATTGGTGTCCTTAAACCAAGTTTAAAACGGTTCTCTTTGCTTGTAACCAATACCCGGCGCTAAACATCCAATTGATTTATCACCCTACGCACAAAAACACGGTCTCAATATTTTGAGGCTATCCTTGACTGATGTGTCACCTTAACGAATGAGGTCTTCTAATGCCTTGCATCATCAAGATTGCTCGCTAATCTCACTTATTTCCATAGAAAGGGGCCGTAAAGGAGAAAGATCACCGCCCGTGCTAGTTATTCTGCCTACCACAGTGGTTGAGTTCTCGGTACGGCATCATAGGCTAAAACCAGCCCCCACGGTTCAGCTTCAAATTAGCTTTAGAATAATCGGGACGACTTCTGACCCGCTAAGTGGTAATCATTGGCTCAATAATCGCTAGAGCCAAGCGTGGATATTTAAGAGCTAACATTTCTTATTAGCTTTACCCAATAAACCAACACCAATACCTCATAAATCGACAACCCTCATCGATCTATACAGCGCGGTAAATATTTTTGAGACCTTCGATAGATGATCTGACCTAACCCATAAAAATTTAGCCAGGAAAATGTGGTTAGAGGAGGAAGTGGCGCCTTCGTCGGACGACCGCTATGATCAAGACTTTCATCGAGTCATCGAAAGAGCATCTAAAACATGTCGAAAGGTACTGGTTTTGTGTGGAACGAACGCTACATGTGGCATGATAATGGCGCTGCCCTCGGACAGTTGCCAGCGGGCGGCGCGTTTCAGCCAGGATTACATCTAGAGAATCCCGAAACCAAGCGGCGGCTCAAAAACCTACTTGACGCTTATGGTATGACGCCTCAGCTGA
>Ga0181557_1000254_pt1 | contig 70527 bp, 46 predicted proteins | sample 011ome_23_FD_148632 | JGI IMG/M metagenome (GOLD analysis project Ga0181557, IMG submission 148632) | Coastal salt marsh microbial communities from the Groves Creek Marsh, Skidaway Island, Georgia - 011506CT metaG (spades assembly) | ecosystem: Environmental > Aquatic > Marine > Intertidal zone... | reverse complement strand
GCCGGGACTTCCGAATCTCCTGAATCTTCATCTTCAGACGGCGCCGGGACTTCCGAATCTCCTGAATCTTCATCTTCAGACGGCGCCGGGACTTCGGAATCTCCTGAATCTTCATCTTCAGATTCCTCCTCTTCTTCCTCTCCGTTGGCAGCAACTGCAGATTTGGTTTTGCTCGAGTGATGTTTTTTACCGACCTTTGCTTCTTCGTCCTCATCGTCTTCATCGTCATCGTCCTCCTCTTCTGCAGCTTGTTCAGTCTCCGCCACATCTTCGTTCGTCGGATGAACAGTAGTATCGATAACATCGTGAACTTCGTCGTCAATATCTTTATTGGCTTCATCGATTTGATCCAAACCTTCCGTGATCTCTTCTTGCGAATCTTCAACCTTTTCGGAAAAGTGTTCAATAGCTTTATCGACATGGGCAGTATACTCGTCGATGTGTTCAAAGGTGGCCGCCGTGGTGTCTTCCTCTTCTTCTTTCGGCGGGCACGATTTCGGTATTCCGTCGTGGTGGCAATCAGGTGCGTCATCATCTCCCGAATTTCCCGAATCTTCATCTTCAGACGGCGCCGGGACTTCCGAATCTCCTGAATCTTCATCTTCAGACGGTGCCGGGACTTCCGAATCTCCTGAATCTTCATCTTCAGACGGTGCCGGGACTTCCGAATCTCCTGAATCTTCATCTTCAGACGGCGCCGGGACTTCCGAATCTCCTGAATCTTCATCTTCAGACGGTGCCGGGACTTCCGAATCTCCTGAATCTTCATCTTCAGACGGCGCCGGGACTTCCGAATCTCCTGAATCTTCATCTTCAGACGGCGCCGGGACTTCGGAATCTCCTGAATCTTCATCTTCAGATTCCTCCTCTTCTTCCTCTCCGTTGGCAGCAACTGCAGATTTGGTTTTGCTCGAGTGATGTTTTTTACCGACCTTTGCTTCTTCGTCCTCATCGTCTTCATCGTCATCGTCCTCCTCTTCTGCAGCTTGTTCAGTCTCCGCCACATCTTCGTTCGTCGGATGAACAGTAGTATCGATAACATCGTGAACTTCGTCGTCAATATCTTTATTGGCTTCATCGATTTGATCCAAACCTTCCGTGATCTCTTCTTGCGAATCTTCAACCTTTTCGGAAAAGTGTTCAATAGCTTTATCGACATGGGCAGTATACTCGTCGATGTGTTCAAAGGTGGCCGCCGTGGTGTCTTCCTCTTCTTCTTTCGGCGGGCACGATTTCGGTATTCCGTCGTGGTGGCAATCAGGTGCGTCATCATCTCCCGAATTTCCCGAATCTTCATCTTCAGACGGCGCCGGGACTTCCGAATCTCCTGAATCTTCATCTTCAGACGGTGCCGGGACTTCCGAATCTCCTGAATCTTCATCTTCAGACGGTGCCGGGACTTCCGAATCTCCTGAATCTTCATCTTCAGACGGCGCCGGGACTTCCGAATCTCCTGAATCTTCATCTTCAGACGGTGCCGGGACTTCCGAATCTCCTGAATCTTCATCTTCAGACGGCGTCGAGTCTTCTTCATCATCATCTCCCTCGTCATCATCTTCGCCACCTTGGCCAGTAATCTCGTTCCATGTATTATTAACTTGTTGAAAACCATCTTGAACCACATCCGTTACGTTACCCGCAGCTGCCTCAGCTTGCTGCGCCGCCTCGTCGACGCTGTCTTGCAAGTTCTGGTTGAACTTTTGCGTATCCGCGACGACGGTTTTGTCGTTCATGGCGCCAGAAACAGAACCAGAAGAAGGTTTCTTCGAGCTCATCTCTTTTCTGCCAACTTTCGAAACAGACATTGTCTGCGCGGCGTGTCCTTCCGGCCACGCCGCGCACGGCCCCGTCGCGTACATCTTCACCTGCGCTTTCGACGTCGCGCATTGCACCGAATCCAAAAGCTTCTCAGCTTCGCTCGAGCCTAATTTTGCACTCGGGCACTGCGGAATCGCGCTCAAATCCCCGCACTTTTCCGCCAACGCCGACGATGTCCCGAGACCGAACACTCGCATCGACGAGCTGCCGCTCGCGATCGCTATCACTCCACCGGCGAGACCGACCGTCAAGAGGGCGATTTTACTCGCCGTGGCGAATTTCGTTTGCTTCTCTCTTTTTATCAAAGGCGCATCTTCCGTGGAAGAATTGACGACTCCGTAGACGCGCATGTTAATTGATTTATTATTATTACGTCGCAAAACAACACGTTTGAACGTTTAAACTCTCGAAGCGTTGTTTTTCCCGTGCGTGTGTGTTTTGTGCAATATTCGATTCGAACGAAAGGGTGTTGGAAATTGACCAGGAACCCTAAACTAGTATTTTGACTAAAACCTCTCTATCTGCTACTCTCTATCATAACTACTACCACCAATACGAGACGCTGATGCTGTTCGAAACGCTTTTCACGAAGTGCCACCACCCTTTGGGAATGAAGAGCGCGTCACCGGCGTCGAGTTGGACGTCGTAAAAAGGTCTCCGATAGAGCCTCGGGAACGCTCGAGGAGAAAAAGAAGCGAGCGAAATATCGCCCGCTTTGGAGGTGTTGGTGAGTTTGGTGTTTTCTGTGGAGGAGGCGGTGTACGGGTACATCGTGGTCGTCGTTGTCGCGTTCTGGTTCATTGCGTTTTCGTCGTCGTCGTCGTCGTTATCGTCTTTGTCTGTGTCCGTATCTAACGGTTTCCAGAGACGAACGCGCTTGGCGCCACAAATTTGGACAAACAAGTTATCTCGAGGGTCCGTGTGCGGCGGAGAGACCGTGTTTTTCGGACCTATCCAAAAATTCTTCGCGACGATGTTTATCTTACTTCCACCGTTTCCTTCGTCCTCCTCTTCCTCTCGAAAACAGCCGTGGACGTACTCTGGTTCGCGGATATCCTCTAAAAGTTTCGGAAATTGGTCTGCGAGCGTTTGCTGCGCTAAATAAGCGCCGCATTTGTCATCCGTCATGTGCTTTAAAAGAAACTCCTCGAACGTCACGACGTTTATTTTCCAGTTTTCGCTCGAATACGAGCTTCCAAATTCTACTGGCACGGCTCGAGCGCCAAAGTTGTCGAGGAAATACGAGGGATCTTTCCACTTCTCGTGGGCAGGCCAATGCGTGCAAAAGCGTCGCATGGCGCATGGTTTCTTTGGCAAGTAAAACTGCGTCATGAAGGTCTCCAACGATAGCGGTTCCTTGAATTTAGGCACTTTCAACGGTGGCTGTCCTCCTCTGTCTTTCTCGAGTATCGGAAATAAGACGTTCTTTTCTTCTTCTTCTTCTTCCTCTTCCTCTTCGCTTGCTTCTCTCTTTCGTTTCTTCCCATCGTCCTCTACGTCTTCCTCGCTCGCGTTCTCCACGTCCTCGCATTCAAATCTCCAATTCAGCACTCTCTTATCTCCTTCCCCGACATTCGCATCCATCATCTTTCTCACCTCTTTCAAACGCTCGCTCACTTCCTCCGCGACTTTCGCCAACGTCTTCCCTCCGCCGACGTCGCCCGCGAGCAACGTTCCCACATCCAGCTCTTTTATCACCCTTTTCAACACGCGCTCGACGTATTTCGCTCCCACTTCATCACTCTTCACTCGCGCTCGCGTGTATCTCACGCACATCCGGCAATACGCGAAAATAACCAACCCTTCGCCTTCTCGCCATTTATCCTCCGCGTCTTTCCAGTCCCCCGTGTGGAGCTCTTCCCAGACGAAATCTTTCGCGTGTTGCAGTTTGACGAGCTTTGGCGCGAGGCGCGATGCCACGGCCTCGTCGTCATCATCGTCGTCGTCAAATGCCCCCGAAAAATGCGCGGGAGAATACCGCTCGATCGATTCCTTCCCTTCTTTACACCGGCGACGCACGTCTTTCAGCGTTGACGCACCTAAACCGTTAGCGTTGTGAAGGAGAGAATTGAGAAGACGAAGGAGATGTTGTTGACGATTATCATCATCATCATCATCATCATCGTCGGCGGCAATTGTTGTTGTTGTTGGACCACCGACGACGAGCCATTCGGGAAGGAACTCCTCCTCGGGGTTCATTCGATTTCAATCATAAACGCGCAAGTGTGTGTAAGAGCACATCGTTTGGGGAAAAATTCTTCACACGTGCACTCAAAATGGATGGCAAACCATGACTGATAAAAAGAAGACGACGACGAAGAAGGAACAGTCCCCAGACGGAGAAGACGACGAAGAAAACGACGAGTCCTCGGAACAACGGCATCTTCTTCCCCCAGGTCTGGAAACCGATTGCTTTGACCTCGTTCGCGCGTGGCAATTTCGACGTCAGCAAATTCGTAGGGGGAAATTCGACGACGAAGAAGAAGAAGAAGAAGAAGGAAAAGAAAAAGACGGAGGAAAAGAGAAGAGGAGAATAAGAGACGCTAAAATCTCGTCGCCTTCGTCGCCGTCGTCGTCGTCGTCGAAACAATGCGGAGGAGGAAAAGAAGAAGAGTCGCCGTTCCAATCGTTTCGATTGCTGTATACCGAACGGAATTTCGACCGAATGTTTCACCTGAAAACAAAGTTTACCAACCCGAACGAACAGCTGCAAAGACTGTTCGACGCGTCGTTGGCGATTTGGGATCTCGCGAACGACCGAGTGTTTCGAAAGAAGGAAGATAAGAGTCCGACGTCTTCGAGTTTGACCGTTGGCGCTTTGTATTTACTCTTCATGTTCTACCGCAGACAACCGCGAAGAGACGTGTTTTTCGTGAGTCGAGGCTATCGAGAGAGAGCGAAGGTGATGGAAGAGGACGAGGAGTTGCCGAAAGCGAGAGTGTACGTGAGTTTAGAGAGAATGAGAGAGTTGCTAGGAGTGTTGGAGAGGTTAGAAGAGGAGGTAGAGCATAATAAGAAGAAAAAGAAGAAGAAGAAGAAGAAGAAGAACAACAACAAGAGTAGTAGCAACGAGAAAACGGAGGAGGAGGACGAAGATGGTGACGAAGATGACGACGTCGAAGCTGCGCTCGAAACGCTGGCGATTATTAAAGAGATGTTCGCAGATAACGCCTTTATCGTCGGATGTACGCGTCCGCTGACGCAACGAGAGAGACGAGATTTGGTGGAATCGACTAAAGTAGTTGTTAATAACGAGTTATTGGAGGCATACAAGGAGGTACGAGACGAGATGGTATCCCTTGAGAATGGCGGGATCCCGGGCGTGCAGACGTTGCTCGAGCAAACAGAAACGTACGGTAAAGCGTTGGATGCGATTTTGGTTAATAAGCAACGCCCGGTATCGTCGACGTACGCGGCAGGTTATCTCGATCCAGCGAAGAAGATTGGCGGAGCGGTTGATAGATTTGCGAAAAGGTTGGAAGGGAAACTCGAAGAAATTCTGAAAGCGAAACCGAAACAAAAACGCGCGAGGAAGACGCCGACACCAACAGAAACCTCTACAAAGGTTGTCACGACAACGGCTGGTGGTTTAACGGTCGTAAACACGAAGAAAATAACCGTCATTACCAGCGCGAAGGAGGCTCCGATATCGTCGAAAAGGAAAAAAGAGAGACGCGACTTGGAATCCATGCCGGATTACTACGAAAAGGACGAGGGAAACTGATAGCAGTAGAAGCAACAGAGATGATAGGATTAGAGTTTTAATAACTACATATATATTACTGGTATATATCACGCGCTTATGCATTTACAAATTTATAAGAATACACCACAAGTTTACATCGCTTCCACGAAATTCTTCTCTTCTTATTTACTATTTACAGAGAAATCAAGCGTTTGGACGGATCTTTGCAGCTTGATTTCCCGCAAACGCACTCGTCGATTTCTTCAATCATTTCGAATCCGCAATCGCACGATTCGGACGACGGCACGTCTTCCTTTTTCCTTTTTAACGGCAATGGCGCTCGAATCATGACGAGGCCGGCCAGTCGACCGAACCTGTTGCTATTAATACTCGCCAATGTCGTCGTCATCGTCGTCACTCCATCTTCTCCTTCTCCTCTTCCTGTTAATACATTCTCTTCGACTTCGGGAACGCATGCTCTAAAACCGTACGCGTGGTACAAACGTCTCGCTGCCGCATTTTCGCAGTGCACGTGCGTGAACATCTCCCTCGCGCCCCACGAGATGGCTTCGTTTGAAGCAGCTTCAAGCAACGCCTTCGCCGCGCCTCGACGCCGAGCGCGTCGCGCGACAGCTACGTTGTCCACATATACAAACGTTTCCGTTTTGGGACCGCTATTATATCTATTAATGCTATCATTTGTGTTCACAACTCCCGCGGCTGACGACTGGTACCGAGTCGAACTCGATTGCGGATTGTGCCGAATGGAAACGTCCAAGCACCCAATCACCGCTGAGGAGCTATTTCTCAACCTCTCCACGACCAAATGTTCCCCCGAATCATCCGCCACCAAACACACGCACTTTGCGCACGCCGACGTCGGCCTCACCACTCTCTCCGCCAACGCCTTTCTTTCCCTCTGCGCAAACTCTCGGTGAAACGTTGGCGTAAACCGAGGGGGGAACGGCAGCGCTTGTCGTTCCGTAAGATCGTCGTAGAAAGCAGTCGCTCTCAAATTTGCAACCACTTCAAAATCGTCCTCGCTCGTTGCAATCCTCACGTTATCTCTGCCTATAATTTGATCGCCTTTATTCCTACCACCACTCGAAAAAGTCTTCTTCGCCTTTTCCTCCTTCTCCAACATTTTCGATCCCGAAGAATTAGTAGCGTTCAAACCGCCCGAAGGAACGATAGATCCATTCGTAATCTTCGCGATAAACGCCATCCCTTTCTCTGTTCTCGTTTCCTCTTCTTCTTCACTCGTCGCAACTACATCGCTCTCTTCCACGGACAGCGCGTTCAATCTGTTGTTGTTGTTGTTGTTGTTGTTGTTCGTGATATTATTTTTCTTCGCGTTGTTGTTGTTTGACGAATTCGCGGATTTCGCGCCCTTCCTCGCGTTTGTCTTTTGGGACGACGTCGTCCCAAGGGACAACAGGGAGGCCGATCCTCCTCCTTTCGAGGAGGCGACCATCATGGTCCTCGCGGCGTTCCCGGCGAACGTTCGAATCGCTCGGTTCACGCTCAGAGGACGCTCTCCGTGGTGAGAAGCGTTCGAAGTCGCCGAGTTCCACCCGGACCAAGACGATGATTTGTTCTTGTTCTTGTTGTCTTGTTGTTCGTGATGATGATCTTCCGAGGAAGAATCTTCTTTTTTCTTCTTCTTCCCCGGAAAGGACGACGCGTTCGTCGTCGCTCGAGGAGTAATCGTCGTTTTTCGAAGAATTCTTCTTCGATGAGTATTCTCCGACGAGGAGGAAGAGGGAACGACTGCGAGGACGCGATGACGATGATGATGCGTCGTCGTCGTCGTCGTCATCATCGCTCTTTATCCTCTGTCTCTCTCTTCTCGACAAATATATAAAGTGTGATATAAAACGCGCGCGCGCTCTCTCTCTCTAATGTCGTCTTCTCTCTCGGAGATACGACTGACTTTCTCCCTTAAGTTTGTCCCCTGTTTTGAGAGACGTGGCAACAAAAAAAAAGAAAAATTTTCTGACGTGATTTGTTCGTCTGCGTGCATCTGTGTCGCTCTCTGAACTTCAGCTCTTTTCACCTCGCGAGTCGACTCATTCTTCGAGACTCTGGTGTGAGTGCTCTTTTCCACTCCTCTCTCGGTTTCCCCAAAAGTGTTCTTCTTCTCTAAATATAACACACGCACAAACAAAAGCGAAAAGCAGCTGAAACGATGATGGCAACGACGACGTTTACTTCTTCTTTGTCTTCTCCCTCGATCCGTTCTTCGAGTGGCGCCAAGACGTCGATTTCTTCCTCCTTTAATTCCACCACCTCTAAAAAATCATCGACGACGTTCAGCAGAAGAATTCGAGCGAATCTCGGACCGGAACTGAAAACGCAAATCGATAAGTGCGTGACGGAAAATAAAGTGGTCCTGTTCATGAAAGGCACGAAATCAGCGCCGAAGTGCGGGTTTTCAAACACGTGCGTGCAGATTTTACAAAGCATGAACGTGCCGTTTACGGACGTGGACATTTTAGCCAGCGAACAGTTAAGGGTTGGGATGAAAACGTACAGCAGTTGGCCGACGTTTCCGCAGTTGTACATCGGGGGCGAGTTTTTCGGCGGGTGCGACATTACCATGGACGCGTATAAAGACGGGAGTTTGAAGGAGGAGTTGGAACGGGCGATGTTAGAGTAAATTAATAAATCCCCGCGGCGGCGACGCGTTTGTTATATTCCTACTATATTATTATGTGATGAAATGAATTACGTTTTCAACTCGTTTTATGTTATTAATAACATACTTAACAATATTAAGCTTCTATGGCGGCTAACTTCCCCGCTCTTTTCTCCTCTTCCTCTTCCGTGCGTTTACGTTTCTTCACGTGCACGGAAACCGGTTTCCAGGCCTGGCCTTCCCTGCCTTTCGTGCTCTTCGCTTTCTTTTGACAGGTTATCTTCGTGTTCAAATCGGCGTACGTGACGCGATCTTTACCGAAATAAAAGCACACCGTGTTAATATCTTCAGTTTTCACCGCGTATTTGTACTCTCTCACCCAATCGTACTCCGTTCCGTTCTCGTTTTCGTTTTCGTCCAATATCTTTACATTTTCTGCATTTGCGGCGTCTTTCGGGAGCAGTAACGCGATGAACTTGTCCGGCCGCCCGGCTTCGTCTTCAACCATCATCGGTTTCACCAGCGCTTTTTGCATCGCTTTCTCCTTGAGATTCTCCGCCGCGTCGCTCACGCCTTCCACGTCTAACGTTGGGTCCTCATCAAACGTCAACCTCACAAAGTTTTGCGGCCAAACCTTGAAATCTGGAAACACCGACGTCACCGAGATCGGTTTCAAACTCTTGTTCCTCGGGTGCGTCGCCGTTTCTAAAGTTAACTTCTCCGCCGCTTCGAACGATTTCTTGATCGCCAGGATCTGCTTCTCCCGTTCCGACAACGATTTGTTGTAATCTCTCAAACTCGGATCTAACTTTTCTTCTTCTTCTCTCAACTCTCTTTGCCTTTTTAAAATCAAATTCGACTTTTCCGATATCCCCGTCTTCAACGACAAACCGCCTTCGGAAATGTATTTCGTATTCATCAACCACATCGCTTTATTAACGTCCGGTTTCCTCCCAGTTCCACTCTTCGTCTCCTTATCCTTGGCGGAATCGTTGGCTAATAATATCAAATCGTCCGGGTGAATCTCTCCTTTCGTCCTCGCCGCTCGAAACGCGTCCGAGCCAATCGGGTCCAAATTTATCCCCAAATCTTCCGAAAACATTCTCGTCGATCGCCTCAACTCGTCGTACAGTAAGGCCACGTTATGTTCCGCCATCATGTCGTCGTCTACTAAACTTCCTTTCCTTCGCAATAACTTCCAATCCAACGCCCTCGGCGGCGGTAAATTGTTCCTAAACTGCATCGGGCACAAAAAAGCCGTCTCTCTCTTCAATCGATTCGTTTCGTCCACGACGGTGGTGTCCATCGTCGCTTTCGTTTTTGGCTGTTTCTGCGCGCCCCCGGCGGCGACTTTCTTCTTATTCGTATTCGTACTCTTCGCCTTTGCAGAGGGTGAAGAAGTCGTCGTCTTTTTCTCGTCATTGCTTTTGATCATCTTCTTCTTCGCCGCAGAAGATGAATTTGGTGGTGCATTTTTCTTCTTCTCCTCTTCTCCCGGTGGTTCCACGCTCGCGCTTTTCGACCGTCCTCTTCTCAAAGCCACCACTCCTGGGGGTGGTTCCTGCGGGCTCGCGCTTTTCTCTCCTCCTCCTCCTCCTCCTCGCGCGCTTCGCCGCGGAGGCATGATGATGATTTCTTTTTACTACTAATTTCAATTCAAGCCTCTAGTAAATTCTTTTTGTACGAGAGTGAGGAAAAAAACAAGAGAGGCGAACCAAAAAAAAACAAGAAAGAGAAAAATTTTCTCTGCTCGACTGCCCAAAAGAAAAAAAAAGAAAAAAAAGAGATCGCGAGCACATCCGCCGCCACAAATGCATCAGCGCTGAAACGAACCGCGAAATATACACCACACTCTCGTATAATACGAATAATAATGTCAGATAAAAACGACGACGAGGAAGCTTTTGGAGCTGCTGCTGTCGACGACGACGCGCAAAAAGAAGAACAACAAAAGGAAGAGGAAGAGAGATGGCCGAGCGACCGAAAACAATTTCGGAAGGATTTCGTCCCGTTCGACGAAAAATTGGAGAGGAAATTACTCCGGCAATTGGAGTTTTACTTTTCGGATTCAAACTTACCCAGGGATAAGTTTTTACGCGAGACAGTGGAACGAGACCCGGACGCGTACGTGGATTTGAAATTGATTTTGAAATTTCAACGCATGCGCGATATTTTGAACGATTCCGGCGGCTCGAATAACCCCGAGGTTGTCGAGGCCGTGGCGAAACTGTTGAAGGAGAAATCGGTGAGTTTGCAAGTCGCCGAGGAGACGAGTCCGGATCCGAGAGTGAGAAGGAAGGAGGATTTAAGGCCGAAAGAGGAAATCGATCGAGATGTGGAGAAGAGGTCGTTGTATGCGAACCCTTTTCCGATGACGGCGACGATTGAGTCGTTGACGGATTTCTTCGAGAAGGAGTGCGACGAGAGAGTGTTGTCGGTGAGATTACGAAGACACATCGCGTCGAAAGATTTCAAAGGGAGCATTTTCGTCGAGTTTTCATCGGAGGAGAGCGCGAAAAAGGTGTCTGGAATGTCCAACACGTTGGTGTACGAAGGCGCGGAGTTGACGTTGATGTTTAAGAAGGAGTATTTGGAGAAGAAGAAGGAGGAGAAGGCGTTGAAGGCGGAACAGAAAGCGAAGGAGGAGGCGGACAGAGCGGCCAATCCGGAGAAGTACGCAAAGTTGGACGAGGAGAGGAAAAGAGCGGAAAGGGAAGTCGTGATGGGCGATCGTCGTCACGATAACTATAATCACAACAACGGTAGCAAACGTAGCAGAGACGACGATGACGACAGAGGAGGAGGACGACGAGAGAACAAAGAAAACAACGGCGAACCGCGCGAAGAGAAAGAGGTTGTGTACACGCCCGGGATGATTGCGAGAATCACTTTGGGCGAAAAAGCAAACATGGAGTGGAACGATTTCGTCAAGTTTCGCGAGGGCATTAAAAGTGCGTTTGAATCGTACGGTAAAATCAAGTTTGTCGATTTCAAACAAGGCGAAAAGTCTGGTTTTTTGAGATTCGAAGACGAAAAAGTAGCGGCGAAAATCATCGAATCCATACAAGGCGGCAACGCGATTGAAGTGGAAGGCGACGCGTGCGCGATCGAGCTCGTTGGGGGCGACGAGGAGAAGTCGTACTGGGAAGCCATCGACAGACGCGCGAGAGATCGCGATCGACAAGACCGTAACGGGAACAAAAGAGATCATCGAGGCGGCGGCCGAGGCGGCGGCCGAGGAAGAGGTAACCGCGGACGAGGCGGCGGTGGTGGTGGCGGTAACAAGCGTCACAAGAGCGATTAAAAAGAGAACGGGAAGGCTAGAGAGACACTTTTGTTACTACTATATTAATAAATATTGTTCTATATTGAATTTTGCGATAAGTTTATAATAATTTTGAAACAAACCACGTGATTGAGTCGTATCAAAACGCCGCGTTGCTTTTTTGTTCGACACTGCCATGCAATCAAAAACCATCAATCGATGCTTGAAAATCGCACTCTCCCACTTACCACCGCTTCCGTCTCGGTAATATGCAAACAAGCCATTTCCCTTCTGCAATACCTCTCCAAAGCCTTCGCGTTCTTCTCGTCCCCTTCGTTCATAAACACGTTCCTCCTCAACGATTTCATAAAATCGTCGTTCCCGCTGCTCAACGCCTTATCATACGCCAACGCGGACCCGTAAAAAGACTGCTCCAACTCTTTCAAAGTCGAACGAACTCTCACTTTTACGCCTTCGCGATGGACTCTTTTCTCCACCTCCTCTTGAAACGTGTCGTAAAACATTTGCGAAATCGCCTTCCCGGAATCCCCTTCGCGTCGTAATCGAGCTAAAACTAACCACACGTGCAACACAAACATCGCGTGCTCCGTTCGAAACGAGTGCTCTAATCCCAATATCTCGTAAAATTTCGCCTCGTCGCATCTCTCTACCACCGCTTTAAACAACCGCTGCGACGCTCGATTCTGCACGCTTTCCGAACTATCGTACCCGCCTACTTTCAACATGATGCGCGTGTACCACGGAAGACTCGTGGACCGCTTCTCCGGCACCTCAAACACCTCCGAGGTAGACTCGAACGGTATCGCTAACGATTTCGGTTTCGACGTGAACCGAGAAGAGTGTTGGTTTTGATTTTGACTTTTGCTCGAAGAGGTATAAAAACGCTTCGAATTCGATTTCCCTTCCTTTGCAGACGAAGACGACGACGACGACGCTTTCGTGGATTTCCATCGTCTCTGCACGTGAGGGTCCGCGTCGTCTCTCGTAAAAAAACTTCCTCTCTTTTCCAGCGCATCGTCCTCGAACGCGTTGTTGCTCAAAAACCTCCTCCCTTTTGTAGGCGGAAAGGTAAAGAAAACATCGTCATCATCGTCTTTGGGGGTCTTCCAGTGACGTCTGACGATGTTTTTTCCCCCGACACTTCTCTGCTGCTCATGCTGCTCTAGCGAGCTTGAAAAACACGAAGAAGAAGAACACGCGGTGGTGGGAGTCGTCTGCGCGTGATGCAAAGAGGCCAAGTGCCGAAAGAAGAGTTTCCTCGTAGAGGAGCGTCGAAGCATGATGATGACGTTGGAAGAAGCCACAAAAAAGTGACGCCATCGACTGCTTAAAAGAGGAGGAGAATATTTAGTAAACGAAAAACGAAGCGAGCGTATTGAACACAATTTATAGCATTGAAAGAATGAGCACGATTAAAAAGAAGAACATATATTATCTCTTTGCATCATCGCATTACTCGCATACTTATTTTTTTACGGCCACTTGGTAAACTGAAACACCTTCCCGACGATTTCCAAACCCGTCGGAATCTGCCACGTGAACAACGCGACGTTGACGGCGTTCAACGCGATGTGCGCGCTTCTCGCCTTGTCGTTCCCTCTCTGCATCTCCGGCACTAAACCAGCGGCGGCGGCCCACAACGCCACAATTCCCATGCCAGCGTACAAGTGCGGTCCAGGGAATAACTTCCCGACGCGAATGTACGTGTTCATCCCGCCTTCGATGGCTAAGCACGTCCCGAACGCCAACAAGAGCGAGCCGGCGTTGAAGTGTTTCTCTTTATAGTTCCCAGCGACTAGCTCTTTGCGTTCTTTGGTCAGCTCGTCGATTTTCGATTGGTTCGGGTTCGCCGTTTCCGCGTCCGCGCCGACAGGCGAGGCCTTTTTCAACTCTTGAATCTCTTCGCCAACCGTGCGAACTTTCCTCCACTGCAAGCCTAAATACCCGGCGTATAAGCTGGTGGCGTACATGATGCCCAGGAAAAACGGGTGCACCAACGCCGCGGTGCGGCCTTCGAGTAAACCGAACTCGCCACCTTTCGCGAACGCGTCTTGCGCGGACAACACGATGGGAGAAGACGCGATGGTGGCCAATAAAGCCGTGCGACCGACATCTTCAGACGACGAGGACGTACACGATGATTTCTTCTCGCTGCTGCTGCTTCTCATCATCACGGACGTCGACGACCTTCTCGACGACGACGACTCCGCGGAAGACGACGAGCGCTGCTGTTGTTGTTGTTGTTGTTTCAAGGAGTAGCCTCGAAGGCAGCTACTCAACGAGGTCGTCGCACTCGTCGCGCTCAACATGTTGGTTTCAACTTTAGATATGTGTGTGTGTGTAAGAAAACGCGCGCGCGCGTGGATGCGTGAAAATAAAGATATATTAAAACGTCACTGCTCGTGTATACGCGAACGCTTTTTCCGAGAAGAAGTACGTAAATTCGCGGCCTGGAATGACTCTCACGGGTTCCGAGAGAAAGAAGCGGATGTTTTCGTAAAAACATTTTTTTTTTCGTGTTTTTGTTCAAATTTCTCTTCTTCGAATTTTTTCCGTCTCTGCTCTCGGCACGCGTTTTCGTCTTAATAATTTTAACGCGTTCACGCGTACGTAAAAAGAGACCTTTTGGCGGCGTTTGATAGAGAGCACCATCTTTTCGCGAGACTGCGAGCAACACCGTCCCAAATAAACGAGACCACTTTTTGTTTTTGAAGAGAAGAGAAAACAGAGAGAGAGAGAGAGAGAGAGAAAACACGTAAAGGAAAATTCAAAAACAGAGGAGAGGGGTTACATTATTTTCAAATTCTCCCCCTTAGTATAAGAATCGGAAAGAAGTAATAAACGAAGAAGAAGAAGAAGAAGATGGTGAAAGTCCGGTTAAAATCCCCGTCAGAGCTGAAAAAGATCGAAGAGTTCCTCGCGGACGCGGCGACGGATAAAGCCTTAGAAGCGAAGGCGACGTATACCGACCAGATTCAACAAAACATGATGTCCTTTCAATTGATTCGAATGTGCGAATCCGTGACGGAAACGCTGAGCAAAAACGTTCTGGTGTCTGGGAGAGAACCGCGCGCGGACGACGACGACGAAGAAGAGGATGTGCAAGAAGACGAAGAAGATTTAAGAGTGAAAGAGGAAAAACGGTTGAAAGAGTTAACGTGTGATCCAGAGTTGGACGAGTTGGAAAACGAAGTCGCGGAGTTGACCGAGAAGGTTGGAGAGCAGCGCTTGACTGGACCGGCGAGAGTGTTGCAAAACTTGGAGAATAGATTGAAAGACGAACGCGTGGAAATCGAGGCGAAGAAGAACAACAACAACAACGAAGAGAACGAGGAAGGAAAAGAGGACGAGGAAAACAACAAGAACATTTTAGCCGCGGCGAACATCTCGGAAGAAGAGCTGAAAGAGACGAAGAAGAAGCTGGAAAAGTCTTTGGCCGCCATGCCGGTGGCGAAGGAGAGGTTGCAGAAAGCGTTGGAGAAGTTGGCGAGGTTGACGAACGAGATTGATAATCAAAGAACGAGAGCGCCACCGGGGACAATTGAGAGGGCAATTGATGCCGCACCAGTGCTCGGGTTTGACGACGACGTGACCACAGAGGAGGCGGTTGCGTTGAGAGCGAAGAACGAAACAAGAAGACGACTTGCGAGAGAATTGAAGCCGCTCGGGCGATGCTAATGCGCTTGTTTGTGTTACCTGTAAGTTTATTATTAATATATATATATATATATAATTCAGTGTTTAGTAGTAATTACATGTGTGTATGTGTGTCTCTCTTTCTCTCTTTCTTACCTTTCGTCTCTCTATTGTATAACAAATTATCTGCGACCGCGACGCGAAGGCTTTTGCACCGGGACGACGTCTTCCATGTCCGCGTCTACCGCTTCACCTTCATCCGCGGTAGTGGTGATCGTTTCTTCTTTGCTCTCCTCGTTTTCGACGATCTTTGCAAAGTCTTTCTCCGTTTCTAAGGTTCGTTTCTTCTCCGAGCCAGGCGTGGAATTCGCGTTCGTCTTGCGCGTTTTGTTCGATCCGGGAGTCGCGCCGGCGAGCTCCGAGTCCGTCTCGATTTCGTCCTCTTCCTCGAACGAAGTTTCCGTTTCATCTTCTTTGGCAGCTTTTCTAGCCGCAGCCTTTCTCTCTCGTTCAACTTTTGCCGCACTTTTACCCAGCGATCGCACGCGTACGACTTCGATGAACTCTTTAAAGCTCAACGAGCGTTTGTCGGATTCGTCGACGTGCTCTAACTGCTTTTCGCACGCCTCCAAGACGTTCTTCGCGTCGACTTGTGAAATTTTCGGAATGAACGCCGACACCGCGTATTCTAAAAAGGCAAATCGTTCAGGCTTCAACGGTACTAACGCGTAGTTCACGCAATCTGCAGTCATCACACGCACGACCAAGCGGTCTCTTTGCACGGACGGGGAGAAGATGCTCGCGATGCGCGTCGCGAGGTCGCGCAAAAAGTCAATCGCTCTTTGTGCGATGTCTTCGTCTGCGTCCTTATCTTTCATCGCGTTTGATACCACCTGGTAAGCATCCGCTAGTGCCATGAAGATTGTTCTTGCGAGGTTTTTCTGACTATCGCGACGTAACTCTGTCATAAAACCTTTGATGGCGGCATCCAAGTGGTCCCCGCCGATGGCAAAGTTCGAAATGAACGCCGGCGCGGCTATGCTTCCGCTCGAGTGATCGCCGCACTTGGCGTCTACTAGAGCTAACTGGTATCCAATTTTCGCCGCGTTGACGTCGGCATCTAAATTCTCGTCTTCCGGCGTCATGATTTTATCCGCCGCACGCCACGCCGCCGTCATCATGTTCGGCGGTAACGAAATGGACATCTTCCCAGCCATCTTGAGATACAAGACGGCATCGGCAACGGCAGCCGTGCAGTTACGTCTGGTATCGGCGACGACTTTTGCGCCATACTTCCCAAAGAGTTTGTCCACATTTTCAGCTAGACGAATCAAGCTCGTCAAAGATTTGTCGCGCGTGTTTTGAAAAGAGAGGATGTCGTCATCCGTCACGCGCTCACTTTCAGATTCGGACAAGTCGATCCCGCGCCAAACCATCTCGTACATCACCCCCTCTGCGAGTAACACCGCGGAAACTGGACCGACTCGAACCTCTTTCGAAAGTTTCTTTTCGCCATCTCTGAGGACGTTGCGTGAAACTTCGTCCAAAAGTGTCGCCATCGCTTCAAAAACCGCTTCGCCTTCGAGCTTAGATAATCTCGCGTACTTGAGAAGCGCCGTGACGCGCAACAGCGCGCATTTCAAAATGAAACCGTCGCCATTATCTTCGCTGACGATGAACTCATCGTCTTCATCTTCGTCTTCGTCGACATTCACAGTTCTGTTTACAATTGCGCTCTTTGCTAACTGCGAAAGCTTCTCGCCGAGATGTTTGGCGATGGAATCGAAAACTTTGACCGCACCGCTTCTCGTGCCTTCGTAGCCGTCGTTGGCGCAAAATGCGATCGCTTTCGCTGCACTATTTAAAACCTTCGAATCCACGCGTTTGAATAAGATGTTCTTCACGGTTTCTAACAAAGCTTGATACTCGCCGTCTCGTTGTCGCAACGGGTAGTGTTCAAGCTTCATGTAAGGGATGATTTCCAACAGCGGCGCCAAGACTTCGTCTTCGACGGAATATTTCTCCAACAACGTCGGGAGATGCGTGGTGAACGCGAGCGTGATTTTTTCTCTGCTTTGATCGCACGTTTCTCTGTCGCGTTTGGTCATGCTCATCTTTGCTGGCGTCGGTACATTCGATTTCGCCAACGCATCGGCGATGATATTTTCCATTTGCGATTTCTTCACTGCTCGGAGCGTCAAGTTTGCGAGCGCGGCGGCGTCCGCGATGTCGCTGCAAAACTCTTCGTCGCTCAACTTCATGGCCAAGAATTCAAACGAGTGAAACAGAGGCATTTCATCCCAAACGGCGTCGATGATTTTCGAGTGCGTTTCTAAAGCGTCGTCCACTGCAAGATGCTTCGCGTGCGTCGTGTTTGACAAAATTTTCACCAACTCCAAAACGCTTTCCAGCGTCTCGGAAGCCGTGAGTTCGCCGACACCCAAGCTCGTATCGAAATCTTCGTCTTCCATCTCGTCGTTGTCTTCGTCATCGCCAAACAAATTGCCTCTTTTCTCCCCCTCGTCTTCTTCTTCGTCTTCCGTGCTGTTCTCGTCGTCCTCGTTTCGTATTTTTTTGTTCGCTTTCCTTTTCGGCTTCTTCGCCGCTTTCGCTTTTTTCTTCGCCGCTGGTTTCTTCTTTTTGCCGTAAGCGCTCGTGCGAGTTTTATTGTACTGCTCCAACAACGACGGTAACATTTTTGGTAACACTTTCGCCGCGGTAACCCGAACGCTTTCGTTTTCTTCCGTCAGCAAGTGCAACACTTCGTTCATCGTATCTGCGTCGTAAGTCTCGTACTCGCGCAACTGCGATACGACGAAAATCGCTTCGCACGTCACCATAGGATCAGCGTCGAATAAAAGCTCTTTAATGCGCGCACTAAATCTATTCGTAAAGCCATCCATAATCGACGCCTTCGTCCCGTCTGCGTATAAACGTCGCAAACCTTTCAAAACCTCCAATCGCACCAGTGACGATTTGTCGTTCATGGACCACCCTAAATATTTCAAGTAAAAATCCGTCAAAAACATGAACGGGTACTCCAACATCCAGTTCGACACAGCCGCCATGCAACCTGCGCGAATTTGAGGGTCGTAATCGCGAAATCGTCCCGTAAAAACACCGTTGAACATCTCTTTAATCATTCCCGCGCAGGCCTCGGTATTCTTCGAGCACTGGTCCATGGTTTTCTTAATCGCCTCCGCCTCTACCTTGGCTTCTTTTCGTTTCGACGCCAACGCGTTATCCAACTGTCTTTGCTTTAACGCCGCTTGCTTTGATTGCGACAAGCACGCGTTCACCAATCCGGAAATAACGTTCAGCCCCATCCCCGTTGCGACTACTCTCATCACTCGTGCGGTTGAGTTTGAACACGTCTGAAAAATCTCCCGAAACATTTCAAACATGGTATCGTCAAACAAGTCTCTCGAATCGATCGTTTCTCTCACCACCGCGCGCATGAACAAACCCAAATCGTCCTTAAAGTTCCTGTATAATTTCCCTTTCCCCGCCATTGGATCGACCGGGTTCACGTTACCTTGTCTCAATTCATCCTCGATTCTCTTCATAATAATCGCGCACTCCGAGTTCATCAACTCTGGCTTGTAAATTTTCGCCTTGCAGCCGCTCGCTTTCGTCAACAAAGTATACATTTCCGCCGCCGCAGACGCCTGATCTTCTTGGTACCGCGTCGTCCACTCCGCGGCTAATCGGTTCGCTTTCTCCTCCGGCAACTTTTCTTTCTTCGCGAGCCATTCGAACAAGCCTTGTTCTTCTTCCTCTTCTTCTTCTTCTTCCTCCATCTCGTCCGCGCCGCCCTCGGCTTGCTGTTGCGGCGTCGCCGCGACGACGAGCGGTAACTGCTTTTCCGCGTCTTCCTCCTCGTCCTTCTCTTTCACCACCACCGGCGGGATCTCTTTCTCTTCTTCCTCTTCCTCTTCTTCCTCGTCGTCTTCTTCTTCATCATCTTCTTCCTCCTCCTCCTTCTTCTTCTTCGCGCCACCGCTCGAGGCGTTTTTATTCCTCGTCTTCAAAATCGACTTTTGCGGTTGTTGTTTTCCTCGTTCTTTCTTCGTCGATTCTTCCTCCTCTGTTTCCTCCGCCTCTTCCTTTTTCTTCGACGAGTGTGGTCCTCCTCGACTTCTCGATCGCGTTCGTTTCAAATCCAGCGTCTTCTTCTCTTCCTCGACGACGTTAGATCTCGCGCGACGATTTCGGAGACTTCCTCGCGTCGACATGATTTTCGTCGTAAAATCTTACAAAAAAAATAAACAACAAATCCGTCTTCTCTTCTCTTCTCTTCGAAAGAAAACCAGAATAACTGTTCTCGCTCGCTCAAAACTTCTTCCTCTTCGTCGTTGTGTTCTTGTTGTTGTTGTTTTATGCGCGCGTGTTACTGTCGTTTTGCAGAGAGAGATTTTGACGAGGAGTGTCTCTTTTCAGAGAGGTGTTTGGTTTTTTTTGAAATTTTTTAAATTTTGCCTCTCTTCTCTCTTTCTTTCTTTTGGCGGGAAATGGGTCTGCGGCACAGAAGCACAAGAACACAACGCTCGTCGATTAAAATCAAAATCCATCCTTTCGTGTGTCCACCATCGCGCTGTTCTTTTGGCATTTTCCTTTTGTTCTTTTGGGCATCTCCGCACAATAAAAGAAGATATCAAACGACTTATTATTACTCTCTCTGAGAGAGCGCGAGACAAAAACGCGCCGTTGTTCGACGAGATGATGAGAACGACGACGACCGAAAAGGCGTCTCTGTGCGTCTCGTGTTTTTCTTCGTTGCAACGAAAGAAGAAGACGAAGAAGGAGGTAGGATTGCGCGTTTCGTTACGTTCGTATGCGGTTTCGTGCAACGTCATTCTTCTCTCTCGTTTTCTCTCTCTCTCTCGTTTTCTGTCTCTCTCTCTCTTTGGAACGATGGAACTGACTTTTGATGTCTTTCATCCTCTTACTCTCTCTCTTTCTCATCAGGAGGTCTCGAAGAATACTCGCAGCATCATCGTCCGCGCGGCGAGTAAAAGTAGCGGTACTAATAAGAATACGAATAATCATACGAATAACACCACCAACAACAACGAGAACAACAACCGCAAAACGCAAAGAGCCTATCGGGTTCGATCGACCGCAACGAACGATTTCCAGCAGCAACAGCAGAAACCGTACGCGTCGTATAGGGAAAAACACGGGTATAACTGGACGCACGGTGCCGCAGAGGACGACGTAAACGACGACGACGAGAGCGGCGAATACGGATCGGTGTCCGAAGCGGACGCTCGCGAAGCGGCGAGGAACTGGTTGTGTACCATCGGAAGACAAGGTCAAACGTCGCCGATTGATTTCGAAAAAGCGCAATACAACGCGAGACGAGGCAAACGTGTCTCCGAGGAATTTAGAGGTACGTTGTTAGACGATCCGTTCACGAATAACCCGAAAGTGTTCGAGTTTATGAGAACGCGGAGAGGCCCGATGGTCGGGAAGCTCGGGAAAGCGTTGAGGCAGGTCCACGGCGACGAGGCGTACGAATCGTATTTAGGCAAGCACGTGAATCGACACATTCGATTGGCGAGAATATTGAAGTTATGGAGAATAAACTTCCACATTCGTTTCGGAAGAGAACCCGGTTACGACGACATGCCGTCGAACTTGAAAACGTTGGAGTTGCAATACATAAACATCGGCTTCAAGCTTCGCGAACTCGACGGATAAGTAAAAATAAATAAACGCGGAAGGAGCTTTGTACCATATCATCAAATATGAATGTTGTAAAATAGTAATTATAATATACACCGTAGCGCTTTTATGTACAACAATGCTCTGCTACTTTGTATCGTTAACGTTATGAATCTCCACCGCCACGCTCACGTTCGGCACGACTCTTCCGTCTCGCAACTTCACCGGCGGGTTCTCCACCACCACCAACTCTCTCTCCTCTTCTCCCACGCTACTCTTACTCGCCGTGCTATTCACTCCTCCTCCTTCCGCGGCTATACCAGCTGTATTCGTCACCACGTGACACGCCCCGCAACTCACGCTCGTCGCGCCTCTCGTGTACATCAGCGTCACCCCGCACCCGCGACAGCGACAGTGCGAAACGTCCTGCCTTTCAACGTGCCCACCACCACCGTTCCCGTTGTTGTTGTTTGAGGCGACTCTATTTATGGTGTGACACAACGCGCACTGCACTTGCGTCGCGCCAAGATGGAACATCAATCGAACCGTGCACCCCTGACAGTGGATGGCGGCCATTTCTCGCGCGTTCGCGCCTCCTCCTCGGTTGTTTCGAACAAAACCACCCCCAGCGTTCGACGAGGACGACGAGAGGGGGTTGCCTCCCGATGCTGACGATGATGATGCAGCAGCGCACGCGGTAATCGCGGAACACACCGCGCATCGCACGAACTGCGCCGACGGTGGGTGCACCAACACCGTGCCGCACCCTCGCTGTTGCGGAGTGCCTGCGCACGTGATTCTCGGCATGATTAAAGCGTGTAGTCTCTCGTTTTTTAATTGCGGTTTTGGGAGAAAAACGTTCGTCTCTCGGGAGAATCTCGTCGTTGAAAAAGCGGTTTTCGAGAACAACACAACAACGACAACAACGGCCGGCAGAAAGAGAGCGAAAGAAAAGGGGAAGACTTCGCGCGAGAAGAATATGCCCGCCGCTAATGCTAGTGCTTCGCGCGTCACTCGCTCGAGCGCTGCGAATAAAACTCGTGGTGCGGGGGGAAAACGTGATCAAAGTCGTCCTCCCATCATCGATCCCGAGGACGAGGACGAGGACAAAGGTGATGATGATGTCGACTCGGAAGACTCGGACTCGGACGACGCGCCACCGGAAGAAGTCACTCGCGCCGTCGCGGAGAAAGAAACGAGAGAGGAGCAACTCCTAAAGAAACGAGCGAGGGAGACGCAACAACTCGCGAAGGAGAGAGAAAAAGAGAAGCGAGTGGAAAAAGCGAAAGCGCGAACGGAGGCGGCGGCGAAGAGGAAACGAGAGAAGGAAGAGAAGAGGAAAGCAGAGGAGGAAGAGGAAGGAAAAGAGAACGAACGAGAGGAGGAGGAGGAGGAGGAAGAAGGAGCGGAAGAAGATCCGGACGCGTTCACTCTGGACGACGATATCGTCGATGCCGTCGCCGCGAGCGAGAACCAGTTGAAAGAAAAATACCTGAAAGACTTTCACGATACCAAGTCGCAAAGGAAGAAACGGAAGAAGCAAATGAAACGGGAAAGGATGCGAGAGGAAGCGATGGGACGGGAAAGCGCGAAGTTTACGACCAGAGATGGATTTGATGTCGTGATTCGCTCGAAAGTGGACGAGTTGGCGGAGATGAAGGCGAATCCGAAAGCGGTTGATTTTGCGCGGCGGAGATTGGACGCGAAGCATCGAAGAGATGAGCGAATGCTTTGCGACACGCGAACGGGAAAGATTAAGAATCAGTTCGCGGTGCGATAGTAGCTCTATTTTTAGTTTGAAAAACGATTTCTCGTTGTATTCTAGTAATTATTAGTATTAAAACAAGCGTGGTTGTGTAAGCTGCTGCTATCATGAAACTATTTTAAGCGAAATATGTGTTGTTGTCCTATTGTATGAAGAGCTATTTCTCGTCGTTGTTCGAGTGCAAAGCAAATTCCGAAAATAAGGCGGCGGCAGAAGTTCTCTCTCCACCCGCCGAGAGTCGTTTCGATGTTCGTCTTTTCTTTTTACTCGTCGTCGTCGTCGTCGTCTTTGGTAACGAGGAAACTGCTTTCTTCTTTTTACCGACAGACACGGTGCTCGGAATGACGGTGGTTTTTCTTCCCGACAAAGCTTTCTTCTTTGAAGAGGTAGAATCGAATCTAAAGTTTTCGAGAAAATCAACCGTTTTCTTCCCCGTAGCCGGTGTCGCGTTGTCATCGTCGTCGTTATTGTCGAGTGCACTCGATCTGATCTTCGTCAGTCTCGGCGATTTTCGAACTGCCGTGTTCAAAAGAGCACTCGGTGACGATTCGACCATACTCTTCTTCTTCGTATCCTCCGGAGTATTCTTGGACGCCGTGCCGTACAAGTCAAACTTTTTCACGACGCGTTTCTTCATTGGCGACTGTAACGATAGCTCAGGCGTGGCGCGATTCATCGGCAACAAAGCGCTGTTATTGGAATATTCGAATGCGTCAAACGTGGACGGCTTTGCGGCGTATCGCTTCAACGCTTCTCGTCTGTTCTTCTCTTCCTCGTCGTCTTTAAGAGCGTTGGCGAAAAACGTTGAGCGCACAATCGGCCTGTTTGGTTGCATTTTCGGCGCGTTGGAAGTAGTAGCAGATCGCGGCTGATGCTGGTGCTGCTGTCCGAATATCATCGCTCCCCCTTCATCTTTTCTATTCGTGAAATAATTGTTCATGGTCATCCTGTTGTTGCTGTTGTTGTTGGTGGTGGTGTTCGTACTAAAGTTTCTGTTGCTTTTCGGCAACTCTCTTTGCGGGGGATACGGCTTTAAACTCACAGGATGCAGTTTCCCGTTTGCGACGCCTTCGCACACCGCATCGACTCTTCGTTCACCCAAAAGCCTCTTTTCATCTTCCTTGCTAAACCTCAAATTCAAAACGTCCTCGCACGGTACCCCGTCGTCTTCAGCGCAATCGCTCAAGTTCACACACTTCTTCCTCGTGGGACAATACACTAACGCGTGCTTGAACGTAATCAGCGCGTCCCGAAACCCACTTTCATATTCCTTATCGACCCGAATCCCTTCAAATTTAAACGACCTCAAAGCTGCGCCGTACTCCCGACACTTTCGCATCGCCTGATGTGCCTTCTTCATTCCTACGTTCGGCAAACTCGGCAAATAATCGCATCCGCTCATGCAACACATCTGTAAAAACAAATCCGGCGTAAACTGGTCGAATCGTAACCCTCTGTTCCTCGGTAAATCTTCGTACCGAATCTCATCCCCGATGCCGTTATTATCCATTTTATAAAACACGATGGGTGCACCGTGCGCTAACATATCTGAATCTTCCGTGATGACCACGTCCGCGTACCCGTTCTTACACAGATACGCCAGCTGCGCATCCGCTTCAAAAGGCGCGACTAACACTCGCCCCAGCCCTTCTCTTTCAATCGCATCCATCACTCTCTTCGCCATCTCAAACGTCACGTCCAACGCTTTCCCGTAGCAGTCGAACGCTAATTTTCTGTTCCCTTCGCTCCACGCCTTTCTCGCCATATCTTTCGCCGCTTCGCGTCTCTGTCGTCTTTGCTTCTCCTCTCTCGCTTTACTCGGCAACGAGGCGCCGTCAAAGACGTACGTCACCTCCGACGAACCCGTGGAGTTCTTCAGCATCCTCGCTCGATTCAAAAACGCGTGCACGAACACGTCTTGGTTCCCGCAGTCTTCAACCAGTTCCCTCGAACACGAATACGCGCACTTGTGCAACCAACAGTACGAATCGACCGCGATTTTGCTGTCTTTGTGCGCGCTGATGTGCGTGCCAGATTTCGTGATCGATTTGATGTTCAAAAGGAGAGAGGATATGCCCATTATTCTTTCGAAATCTTTCTTGATGTGCGTCGATTAGAAAGGGAGGAGCATTTTTATGTGCTGCGCGGCGCAGGAAAAGGTATCGTTTTGTGACGACATTTCCGATTTTGAAATTTCTCATCATGAAATCGCACAAATCTTCGCCAAAATCAACGACGACGACGACGTGGTAATAATAAATAAAGTTCTACGAAAAGTATGATACTAGTACCTTCAATTGATGTTAAATTACAAACTCTTTTGGCATTGGTGCGCCGAACGGGGGGTTTAGGGCAAAGTTGGATCTCGAAAACAAAGCTTTATTATTACTTCTTAATCTCGTCGTACGGAAAATAAACCCTCCCCGGCGTCGCGTTGTCGTCAAACAACCCGTCGCCTCGAACTTTCTCCCCGGTCCCGTCGACGCTCGCGCTCGCCGCGGCAAATGCCATCCCGGCACCTACCGCGACGCCAACCTTTTTCGCCTTCAACCCCATAACCGTCCCGGCCGCCAGCCCGCCGTAGACGCCGTTCCAAAAGTCATCTTTACCTCGAATGCTTTTAGACAAACACGACGTCCCGGTGTACATGGCCCCTACCGCGGCAAACACTCCGCCGGAATTCGCCATGTACGACCCGGTATTCCTGACCGCCGCGAGCGTTTGGCCTCTTTGAATCGTCAAAGGCGCTTCCGCCCACGTCGCTTTCACCGCCCCTATGATGGACCCGATCCCAAACATCGCAACCGACGCGTTGCAAACTCGCGTGAAGCAATCTAAATCCGACGCGGATACTTTCGGCGGCGGCGGTTGGTGCTCATCTCCGCTCATTTGTTGTCTTCTTTATATGTATAACTCTCTATTTACTCTGCTCTTTTATATCTCTTTCGTATCTCTGATCGATTTCTCACTTTAATGTACTCTTTCTCAACAACAACAACACGAAGTGATGCCACGACGCGCGTCTTTCCAATTCTCTCTCTCTCTTTCTCTCTCCCGAATCGTTCCAGTCGCTTCTCTCTCTCTATATATATATATGATACACTATATATATATGAAGAGCTTTCTTTATTCGCACAAACGCGTTTTTCAAAGGCAGCAAATAATACTAATGAGGATGTGAAGTGCTTTCCCAAAACCCCTCGTAGTTTTGTGCTCAAACTGCCATTTTTCAGAGAAATTTTTCCTCAAAACTCGCTCTCGCAAAACAACACTCTCGTTGGAAAACGGAGACATGCGACGAGACGGATAGAGAGAGAGAGAGAGAGAGAGAGAGAGAACAAATGCCTCCTCCGGAAGAGGAGAAGGAGGAGGAAAAGAACAACCCGTGGACGTGCTTTGGATGCGACGATTCAGGCGACGGTTCGTCGGGAGCAGCGAGAGTAACACCCACCGCGGAGACGAGTGAGTATTTTCGATTGTTTACCGAACGCGTTTGGGGCGAGAAGACGCGAGAGGGAACGAGAACGACTTTGAAGACGACGCGAGAGGAAGAGATGCGAGTTCTCGTGGACGCGCTCGAGCCGGAGCTTTCGAAATCGAAGCGAGGGAAGAGGACTTGGGATTCTTTGAAGATGTTTACAATCAAAGGCGCGAAAGAGTGCGCGTTGATGGTGACGGAACAAAAACGGTTGAAAGATTGGAACTCGTTCGAGTGGTTGTTCGCCTCAGCGTACGCGCACGTATTGATTTTAATGAAAGTAGTTGGGGATGGCACAGGGAATCGAAGTGGATTGGATGCGTTTGAAATAGAATTTGCGAGCGACGACGAACGAGTGAACGTTGCGGACGACCCGCGTTTGCCGGCGTTGCTTCGCGAGTGGGATTCCTCGGTGACAAAAATCGCTCGCGCGAATTTGGACCTGTTGAACATGGTGATTGGAGTCGACGGCGAGGAGAATTTAAAGAAAGTGCCAAGTTTTTACGGCAAATTGATGCGAGAGGTGGAAGTGTTTTACGAATTTCATCGGGAGAAAAAAGAACACTCTTGGGGCGTCAAGAGTGATGTGGTTGAGATTGCGATGAAAATACCGGAAGCGCGGCAGAAAAAGAAATCGCGAGACCTCGTACAAAATCAAATCGCGTCGGAATTATCGGACTTGAGCGCGGCAGTGTTTCTACAAAAGTACTTCAAAACGCAGAAACCGTGCGTGGTGAGAAAATACGCCAACGAGCAGAAATGGAAACTTCTCGATTTGTGTAAAACGACAGAGTTTTTACGAGATGAAATGTTCGGAGGCAAGCGCGTCGTTCCGGTTGAGTTTGGATTCCCAGGCAGCAACGATTCCGGTGCCGGCGTCGTGAGCTTATCGGAGTTCTCGGAAGCGCTAAACGCGAGTAATGCCGTAGATGCAAGTGAAAACAGCAGCTCTCTTCAATGTAAAGTCGCGTATGTCTCGCAACATTGCTTGTTTCATCATGCGCCAGAGCTGCAAAAATACATCTCGATACCACATTTGACGCTCGGGAAAGTCACAAGTGCGGGTGCATCGAATCTCTGGATAGGCACGAGAGAAACCCGAACATCACTTCATCGCGACCCTTATGATAACGTATTTGTACAAGTGAGTGGATTTAAATACGTTCGCATATACCTCGATGACCAAACCGAGAAGCTTTATTCCGAAGCAGTCATGACTACGGGGGCTGCTGGGAAGAATCAAGTGAACGCGTTCACGCGAAGTTTAGTGAAGGATGTGGAGAATCCAGACTTGAAAAAGTTTCCAAAATTCGCAGAAGCGACGTACTTTGACACAATATTAAACCCTGGAGATGCTATGTTCATCCCACGCGGCGCATGGCATTACGTCCGGTCTCTCTCAACTTCGATAAGTGTGAATTTCTGGTTTTGAAGTATTCGTTTGACAATCACATGATCGTTTGGATATTATATTTAAAAATGATGAGAATATGTCATTCAGGCACACAAAAACACATCCACAAAATCCAAATATACTAATGTTTGCTTGGGCCCATCTTGCACTGATGTGCTTATGCGGGTGGCGGTGGCTTACGAGTGCAGATTGCGCGGTGCTTGAAGATCTCGTACCTCGTACGGTATCGTTGTCTTGTCGCGAACACTTTTCTCCGGAACGCTTGAAAATTGCGCGGCATATAATTACTTGCAATCAAGACTCTGGAAACACCAATTATAAGACAGCCTGTTTGGATAACTTCGACAGTTCAATGACGTACACGGATGGTACGGTGTCTGCTTCGAATAAGGAGGAAGTATCGCGCGTTTTCACGAATATGTTTGCGTTCAACTTCACCAAGCAACACTTACAAGTATTCGAAGAAGAGTGTACCGAACATACTTACTTCCCCTCGTACTCCTTCAACATGTCCCTTTCTTATGACTATATTACCGATATTACTGGAATGAGCAAGATTGTTTTCAATGCGGGAAATAACAAAGCATTCTATCAAAGGGATTACGTGGACAATCTGAAAATATACGCCAACGAGAATCTCCCGATAATCGGCCGCTTATTGAAACGCATCACTACGGAATATTCGGAATGCTTGATTTCAGAGGAAGGATGCGCAGGACTATCTAGAGGAGGTGACTTTCGATTGAGAAGCACGAGCAGAACACAGAGAGATTAATCACACGGAAATTCTTTTCAAACACCTATTGTTCATAAAAACACTTATAGTCCGCAACAACGAGGCTCGTCCCTCGTATTTTTGACAGGCATAAAAAGGAAAAAATCTCTCTCTCTCTCTTCATTAAACATCACGCGCCATGATTCGTCACTTTTTCCTCACACTCTTTGCACTGCTCGGCGCATCTCTACTTAACACAGCTCACGCGACAAACACCAGTTCTGTATCGTACAACGCCCTCGCGCTCACTTCCTCCTTTCCTGACGAAGTTTCCCCTTCGTGCAAAGAAAATTTTTCCAAAGAGCAGTTGGAAAAAGCGCGAGAGATTTTTCTCATATGCCCGGACGCCGGCGTAAACGCCGCGAAAGAGTGCAGCGCGCATTTCGCGGACGATATCGTGTACACGGACGGTTCCGTCGTCGGTAGAAATCGATCCGAGGTCGAGTTGCTGTTTAAAAATCTACTCTCGGAAGATTTAGTCGAGGAGTGGAGTTTAGAGGTGTATCGAGAAGTGTGCGAAGATGACTTGTACGTGCCTTTTTTCATGTACAACACGACCGGTTGGAAATTCGGCGAGTTGAAAACGGATCCGATTGAGAACGTGCCCGGTGTTTCGTTTATCAAGTTCAACGCAGATTTTAAAGTATACGACTGGCGAGACTTTTTCGGTGAGGGCAAACTGTACGAACACGTGCCTTTGATCGGTTCGTTACTCGCGGAGAAGAAACGGTGTTTGTTTTCATTCTTAGGAGATGAGAACGAGAAGCAACGTTGTAAAGATGAAGTCACGCAACCAATCATGGCTGTCCTTGCAGACGGGTCTGAGAAAACCTTGCCAAACGAGGTTTCTCCGTCGTGTTCGAAATACTTTACGAGTGAAAAATTGGAAGCGGCTCGCGACGGCGTGCACTGCGCTGAAAATCGCCAGCGTCTCTACTCGGAAGAATCGGTGTACACAGACGGGCTTTACTCTGCTAACAATATATCCGAAATCGATGAAACATTGAACAACATGTGCTCTACGTACATTTACGGACGCAACTGGACCATATCTGCCGAACTGTGTACAAAAGATGGCACCTATATCTCGAGACAATTCCTCAATGCCGATCCTTCGTTCGAAGGCGTATCCTTCGTGCGCGTAGACGAAAACTCGAAAGTCTTCTATCGTCAGGATTATTTACCAGAATTGAAAATTTACGAAAGAGACGCACAAATCGGTAGTTTACTCGGCAGAATAGTTAAGGGTTACGTGGATTGCTTGACCTCCGATGGAGGCTGCGAGACTTTTTCTTTTTAAACTTTTTTCCGAAAAATACTTTGAGCGTTTACGCGACGAGTCGTGTAAAAATATCTCTCCGAACTCGTTCGATTTCCTCTATATTGTCTCCCCCTAAAAAGTCGAACAACAGAGTTGTCGCTCATACACTCCTTCCTGTATATCCACCAGTACCACGCGCAGCGCGGTGCGACGCTCGGCAAAGCGTAGCGAATGTCGTCGTCGAAATACCCCGCACTCCCAACCTCCGACCCGTCTCCAAACCCAACGGAGGAAACTCGAAAAAAACGAATCGAGTTTTGGCAGCGATTGTGCGACGCCGTGCGTGAACGCGAGGCAACGCCGAGAGATCCATTCGAAGCTCTGAAAGGATGGAACGTGTCTGCGAGCAAACGCGTGATAAAGGGTAATAATTCGAGACATTACGACGCGTACTATTTCGACGAGGATGGAAATCGGTACCGGAGTAAACCCGAGGTGTTTAAGTTTTTGGATTCGGGAATCAAAGGGAAACCATCAGTAAAGGAAGAGACGACGACGAAGAAGACGAAATCGTCGGCGCCGACGACGAATGCCGACGCCGCGCGAAAGAAGGAGAAAGGCAAAAATGAAGAAGGGAAAAAAGCAGACGAGGATATGGTGGAAACGCGCGAGAAAGAAACGCATACCATGTCGTTACAAGGAAATCGATTGAAGCGCAAGACATCGGAAGCGAGAGAGGAGTGGGCAAAATTACCTATAGCATCTTCGGCGATTGGATTAGCGAGGCCTCACGACGCATATCAGCAGCAACAACAACAACAAGGAGGATATTCATCGCTTAAGAAACCTAGAATAATAGAACAAAGGCAGATGGTTCAGGAACAACAACAACCAAAAGTTACGAGACGACACGATTGTAAAAATTTCTTCAACGTGGTGTCATCACAGGAGAAGTTAGATTTGATTCGGATGGTAACTGGGGCGACGGTGACAGTGGACGCGAAGACTCCTACGGGTTTGGTTGTCGAAGGGACAGAACAGGAAGTTCGCAGAGGTGTGAACAAAATAAACGAGATGATTGAAAATACCAGAGAGAGGAATCGACTCCTTAGCGAACGCGCGACGAAGCAATCGATGAAGCCGTTAAACGTAATGTCGATAATATCAGCCGTGAAAGGTGAAGACAAAGACAATAGCATTAGACCACCGACATCGTTGCATTCGATGAACTCGAACGGGACGCACATATCGCCGCCAAATGGAAAGTCTATGTCGGCGTCGCCGACGACTTTGGCAGATGCGTTTGTCCCGGAAGCCGTTCGATTTGGCTCGGATGCGTTCATAAATAAAGTACGCACAAGTATTCGCGAGAACAAAATGTTCTCGGAAGTGAGCAGCACAGGTAGAGAGGCGTATCGCTTTGTGAAGAAACACGGCGACGTTGGTGCGGATAAAATTTTTGAAGGTTTAAAAGAGCTCGCGGATGAAAACGTGGAAACTGACGCCGTGATTGCTGGTGGTAGTGGTGTTGGCGACGACAACGATGATGATTCCGAAATGAAACTTGAAATTGAGCGTAAAATAGTACCGTTAGCCTTGTGTTCAGCCATAATGAAAGCGGCAATCGAGGACGTACACAGCTCCGAAGGTGGGAGCTCCGATATACTCGCCGTGGCCGTGAAAGCGAAAGGATTCGTCGTCGAAAATATACAAAAGTATCTCCGGCCGATGCTCAGAGGTATCATGCGTGGCGAATCGCAACTGTCCCAAGACATCAATCTCCGGAAACGTGCATACGATATCGCCAAGAAAACACAGTTGAAATGCATCGCATTTCTCGACGAGTGGTCCAACAACACCAACTTTGGCGATTTATCCAAGCACGAAACCATTCAACCGGCGAAAGACGTTTTAAGCGAACTCCGAAGACGCGCGAAAGACCGAATTGAGGGCAAACATCGTCGTCCAAGCGTTGGCACTGGAACAACAGGAGCGTACCAATCCACCGGTCACCGCCTCATAGACCGCGTTCAACGCCCGGAAGCGAAAATCAAAATCGACAGCGACCTCTCCATAGCGATGAAGAAAAGTACCGGCGAAAACGGCGACGAGGAAGACCACCACGAGGACCTCGCGTTCTCCCTCGAAAACCAATACGGCGGGTTTGCCGGTGCACCGACGCAACTCGGCGACTTTTCTATGCTCCGAAGCGATCTCTCTCTCTCGCATCTCGAAGTAGGAGAACAACAACAACAACAACAAAAGGTCTCGGAAGCGGCGGCGCCTCCTCCGGAAACCTTCGCGCCGCCGCGAGATCCAACCCCAGAACCGCCCTCCTCTCAAGCACCATTCCACGTGGTCGAAGAGGGAGAAGTGCAACGAGGCGCGACAGAAGAAGTGCCATCTGAATGGGATTAGAGTTTTATTCGTACATACGCATCGGGTACATATATATTCAAGTACTTCTTGGAATTTTCCTCATTTTACTTCGACACATTTTTCCCGCGTTGTTCGTCTTACAAAGAAACATCCTCGCTTCTTCTTCTTCCGTCGTCACACAAAGACCACCCTTTGCGCGCGTCGTCGTCATTGTCGTCACACTCTCGTAATCACCAACAACGAGAACATGCCTTTCCGCAGACCCGGCATGGCAGCGACGACGAGAGGAGGAGACGATAATGTCGACACAATCGCCCCTCATCCTCCTTCTTCGTTACCGGTGAATCGGAAGCGCGCGTCGTCCAACCAAGACGATCAGATGATGACGATGAACAACGGAGGCGACGACAACAACGCGCGGACGCACCACCACAACTCGAACAACAACACCATCAACAGTACTACGACGAATAATTACCCGACGAACTATAACAACCACTACGGCGGGGAGAGTGGTAAGAAACCGAAGCACTCCAACTTGTACGTGTGGTCTATTCCTCGAGACATGGACGAGCGGCAGTTATCGACTTTGTTCCAAAAATTCGGCACCGTGGAGTCGTGCACGATAATGCGAGACGTGCAAACGAAACAATCGAAAGGGTACGGATTCGTGAAGTACGTGAAGTTCGAGGACGCGGTGAACGCGAAGGAGAAGTTACACGGGAAATTCGTGAAAGATAAGCAGTTGCAGATTAAATTCGCGAGCACGGATTCGAACGGGTTGATGGGGGTACACGGCGGGATGATTGGCGCGACGGGCGTAGACGTGGCGTCGATTCCCACGGATAACGTGTACGTGAAAGGATTACCTTTGGATATCGACGAAGGGATTTTGCGCGAGAAGTTTGGCGCGTTTGGGAAGATTGTGAGTTGTCGCGTGATTGCGACGACGGCGTTGATACGATTTGAGACGGTTGGGGAAGCAGAGGTGGCAGTGAGAGAGGCAAACGGGAAGATGATAGTGAGCGAAATCGGTGGTGCGATGCCAGTGTCGGTGTCGTTCAACGCGAAGCAGCAGATTATGGCCAGTTTACCGACACATTCAAATTTGTACGTGTGGAATATTCCGAGAGATATGGAGGAAGGGTCGTTGAAACACTTGTTCGAGGAGTGCGGGGAAGTGGAGAGCGTGAATATTATGCGGGATAAAATGTCACAAGTCTCGAAAGGATACGGATTCGTTAAGTTCATAAGGTACGAGGAGGCGGAGAAAGCGATTGAGAAAGTCAGCGGAAGAGTTTTAAGAGAAGATTTGGCGCACAGGCCGTTACAGGTGAAGTTTGCGAATACGGATAGTTCCGGGGTTGCTGGTAGTAGTGGGCGAGGTGGTGGCGAGGCGGGCGGTGGTGGTGGTGGCGTCGGCGGTTCTGCGATGACCAATCCACCGTCGGAGAACATTTACATCAAAGGGTTGCCCACAGATAGTAATGAGAATGATTTAGTGAACGCGTTTGCGCAGTTTGGGCGCATCATATCGTGCACGCGCATCGCGACGACTGGAATTATTGGGTTCCAATCGGTCGAAGAGGCATCGAGAGCGGTGCAAGGGGCGAATGGAACAACCTTGTTAGGCGGTTCAGTGCCTCTCATGGTGACGTTCAAGAGTCAAATTTGTCGCGCGTTCGCGCAAACTGGACGGTGTTCGTGGGGACATAGGTGTAAATTTGGTCATAACAGAGGATATTAAACTTTGTAGAGAGAGAGAGATCAGACCGAGCTGCTTGCTTTTTGTGTTGTGCGTGTGTTGCGCATGCGTGCGTTTGTGTTTTCCTTGTATATTAAAGAGACAATTATTTCTACCGTGTGGTACGCGGTACTTGGTACCTACGGTAATTATCGTTATGTGCAATACTTTCTTTTTCGTATATATACAACCCGCGAGCAGGATATTTGCGTAATCCCCGCGAAACTTCATGTGCTACTATTTGCTTTGCTATTGGACTTTACTATTTGTTGTTGATTCTTCATGTGTGCTTTACATATGTACAGCGCGTTTTTTTTCTGTTTTAAAAATGTAACGAAGAGTTCATTTTGCTCGCAGGACTGGAGGGTGCGTTCGGCGATCCATATACCGTCGCAAAAGGTGCAGAATAAAACCCTTTCGACGTCGATTTTGGTGATGACGGTTGACCTAAAGGTGACCCTACTCCCGTACTCGTTCTCCCTGCGGCAAAAACAGCCGCGAATGGCGCAGAGGTAAAATTCTTCCTATTCGGGGAAGAACAAAACATCCCGACGTTCTCGTCGCTTCTGCTCAACAAATCCGCCTCGATCGCCAAGTAACTCGTCGACGCGCCTCTCCGCTTCCTCCCAGGACTGCTCGCATCGTTACTATCCTCGTTCATGTCGTCGTACACCGTCACTCGTCTCACGCGAGGCACTTCCCTTGGTCTCGAACTGATCCCGCTAAACGCTTGCGTTTGCGGCCCGGACACCGCCGGCGCTATTTGAATGTTCCCGAAACTCGCGACTTGTTCAATCTCCATCGATCTCCTCCCAACGAACATTTGCTCCGCGTTTTCCGTCTCCAAAATAGCGCGCGTTTTCGCATCAATCATCGGCCCTCCTCCTCTTCCTCGTCTTTGTCCACCCTCCTCCTCCTCGTCGTCCTCGCTTCGACCGCCGAAATTTTCGCCTCTTTTTTGTGCCTCTTCCCAGACGGTTGCTCGTAACAAAGCGATTGCGGATCCGGATCCGTGCGTTTTGTTTCCGTCTCGAAGGGTCACTTCCGGTGAAAACTCCGGCGACGACGTGGACGTGGAATCGCTCGAATTTCGACCATTTTTACGAGCAGTGCTCTCACCACCACCATTCGTGTTGTTTCGTCTTTGGTGGTTGAGATGATCGTCCAACGCGTGCGTCAACGCGCTCATCCGTCGCTCGCGTCCTTTCGCGGATGTATCCAATTAACCGACGCTTTTTCTCAAGAGTCGCGAGTAGATTTTATCTAAACGCCTCTTCTCTCTCTCTCTTTCGTTCTTCGTGCGGTGAAACGACTTTCGCGCGCACACCGAGAAGATGACGATGGCGATGCTGATGCTGATGACGATGCGTTCTTCAGTCGCGCTACGTTTGATGGAGTAGTATCTGCGCTTTTTTATTACACGCGTCTTGGGAAGGAAATGTGTGTTTTTTTTGCAGCAAACAAAAGCGAAACGACGGAAAATCGTGACTCTGCAAATCTCATTATAAATGAAATCTCCTTTCCGAGGAAAGCGCTTTTTCGACTTTTCGTGAGCAGCGCCGATCGAGAGCCACCAGACGGTATTAAAAAACTTCAAAAAGGTTGGATTTCCCACTGACAAACGAAAACCATCTTATTTTCAGGAGAACTTGCCATGTGTTAAAACGTATGACTTCTAGTATGACTTCTAGTATGACTTCTATATATAGTGTGACACACATATTCTGCGCATTCGCGTTTGTACAAGCCAGAGAGGCTTTATTGGGTGTATAAATAGTCTTTTCCTCCTCGTCGCCAAAAACAACACGCGTCGTCTCGCATCGTCGAAGAATAAATAAGAGTACTATTAGTAACGCTTCATCGACATCGCACCCGGCGCTTGGTCGATATCCAAGTCGTCCGGAATTTTAATCTTAAAGTGCTGTATGATTGCATCGATTTTCCTCTCCAGATTCTCCGTCCGTTGAATTTGCCCTTGATCGCCTCTTTGTTGCTGTCGGTGTTTCAGCGTCGCCAAAATCGACAGCATCTCGGGGAGTTCATTCGTACTCCCCCATCCCGGGGACAACCGTCCGATGGATTCGCCTCCGACTTCGTAGCACCCGCACGCATTTTTTGTTTGGTCCACAGATCCTAACTCGCCGTACGGTAATCTCTTGTTCGTATTCTTGACGCAGTTTCGCGAGTTCAAGACGACTTCCTCGGTCTCTAACGTCAACGTTTTCGTCTCCCAAAAGAACACCAAGCACGGGAAAGCACTCACGGTGCCGATAAAGCACAACCAGTACGGTTCCCATTTCGAGGTCACGTCGTACGTTTTAGAGACGCCATCTGGTAACGGTTTGTTGTTCGGTGTGGAAGAGGAGATGTCGAGGTGCTTGCCTGCGGACATGATGAAAGAGCAGCAGCGCGCGAAGTTTACTAAGCGCGTTGCTTTCTGGAACAATTTTGAAAAGCTAAAGATACCGATATCTTTTAGCGTTTAATTGTGCGTCCACGTCGTTTAATTGTGTCCACGTTTTTCGCGAGAAAATGTCTCAATACACATCTTACACGAAGAGTACTAATGCGTTAAAATGTGTTGTTACAATCTAAAGTTCGCGCGCAAGTGTTCTAACCTATCTAAAGCTACGCTATTCATATTCTTATTCTTCTCTAATCTTTGAACGCACCGGTTCCAGCTTTCGCGGGCGTTTGTTTTCGCTTCGCCGGAAAGGAGCATGGAAGCCATGGAGAAGCGGTTGGTTTTGGTGAGCGCAGTGAGCCAGTTTACGGGATCGTCGTCGTCGTTTGACGATGTGTTCGCGTAATCTTCCGTGATCCAGTGCGTGAGAATGGCGACGATGATGTCCCCTAAAAGGTCGCCGGTGAGTCTTTCGGCGAGGATTTTGGTGATGTTTTCCGCGCGAACGGCGCGAAGGATTTTGCACTTCTTCTCTGAGGAAGTAGCGGCGAGCTTCCATTGCTTGTCGAAAATAGGTCCAGTTTTTATTTCTTCCTCGTCGTGATCGAGCTTCGATATCGCTTTGCGCACTTTTTCAATGTCCATTGTTGTCGTCTTCATTTCCTCTTTCGCCATCGCTTCCTTCTTTTTAGTCTGTACTATCGCGGCAGGCGACGGCGTTTCGAGTTCCTTTTTCTTTTCTATCGAAACACGTTGTCTCTTAGCTAAGAAATCCCTCGCGCGCAGTTCAACCTCTCCATCTTTCACCTCAATCATCGCCATCTCCTTCACCGCGGCCTTCCTTTGCTCTCGAATCGTCCTCGATTCCGGCTCTATTCTCAACGCGTTTTCAAACGACGCCGCCGCCTCTCGATACATCTTCATCTCCATCTCCGCCGTACCTTTCCTCTGCCACGTCTTCACTAACAAACCGTCTCTCTTACTCGTTGCTTCTCCAACCTCGTCCTCTTCTAACAATAAATCTACGCTCCTCTGGCAGTCCTTCGCGCACGCCTCCGCCTTCCCGAGTTTCAGTCGAACCATCGCTCGATTACTCAGCGCCGCCGCCGTTTCTTTACCCTGCAAACTTTTCGTATAACTCGCTTCCGCTTCCGCGTACTCGCCTCTTCTGAAATGCATGTTCCCTCGTTCCCTCAACAGTACGTCTTCTTCTTCTTCTTCTTCTTTAACTTCTTCTTCTTTTTTGCGCGTCGTCTCGCGCGCCGCTGTATCAGTCAAAGACGCTTTTTCTCTCCTCTTTTTCTTCTCCTCTAAAAGTGACCCATCTTTCCTCTTGGCGAGTTCGAGAAACTTCTCCACGTCTTCCGCGAACGAAGACACGTCCTGGTATTGTTACATCGTCGAAGAACGTCGTCGTCGTCAGTATTATTCTTTGTTGCGCGGTATCGAGAGTAAAAAGAGAGTAGTTTTGGCCCGGAGAGTCAACCTTTCCGCGCGACTTCTTGAGAAGTCAATTGGATTGACTTTTCCAATTGGCGAGTGATGAGATGCGTCTGTTGTTCGGACGCGCGCGAAGAATGCGCAAATAATGAAAGAAAAAGAGAGAGAGAGACTCGTGAATAACGAGAGGAGAACTTTACGAATAAAATGAGTGGCATACCTCGACGTTCTCGCGCGTTCGGTTCGGAACGAGAGAGTCCATGGTGAGATGTGTGTGACGTTTTTTCCCACGTTTGGCTTCAAAATTCTTTGCTGCGCGTATTACTACTACTATAATACAATGTTTGCGAGTCCTTTTATTCAATCGTCGTCGGTCGTGAATATCGAGATTCGCGGGGGGGGCGCGTCGTCGAGGAGGAGATCGTCAAAATCATCACGAGCGTTTAAAGCGGTGTCGGCGTTTTCCCAAACGCAAAGTCGGGGGAAAATCAATCGTCAGAGCGGAGTGGTCGCCGTGCGAGCGCAACAACAAGAACAACAAAGAGAACAACAAGGAGAGGAAGAAGAGTACTACGAACGCCCACCCGCGCCGCCGGGGCCAGAGAACGACGCGATGGAATCCGAGACGTTTTCGAACGCTCTGAAAGCCGGGTTCGTGGTTCTGAGCGTGTTGAGTGTCGTCGCGGTGTTTAGCTTGGCTGGGCCTGTTTTGCGAGTCATGACGGAGACGTTTCCCGCGGGACGAGGACCTCAGTAAAATCTATATAGTAGCGTATTATATATCATATTATGTCGTTGATATTATTGAAAAAGATATTATTATGTTTTGCACTTAAAGAATAAGCTGTCGAACGCGTGAGTAGTATTAACGTCTTCTTCGCGTCGACGTCGTCTTCTTCGCTTTGCCGTTTTTGCCGGTATTCTTCATCGCGTCGAGTCTCGCTCGCAACTCTTTTTCGTTCATTCGTCTCCCGAACCATTTCAAAACTTCGTCGATGATGCACACTGGTAACGCGCACAGTACGACCAACATCCACTCGTTGAAACTTAACGGGACGATGGAGAAGATCGTCGCAAAACTTGGGACGTACAAAATCACAAAGTGTAAACCGAAGGAGACGAACATGGCGACGAGCAAGTACGGATTGATCCAAGGCGGCGACGTGAACAAACTGGAGTCTTCCGACAAGGCGTTCAAGGCGTTGAACATTTCAATCGTCACCAGAACAGATAAAGATAACGTCGATGCCTTAGCTTTACCTTCGTTGAAGTAGTCGCACTTGTTTTTACCGGTGAAAGAGAAGGACGGACCATCCATAGCGGTGGAATACGAACCGCCTTTGAACGCGCCGTCGGTCCAGGAAGCGCAGTTTTCCCAATCCATGAGTTGTTTCATCGATACTGTCGTGTGGTTATCACCCGACAAGTCGATAAACATAAACGACGTTCGGGTGTACCAAATGCAAAAGACACCCACCGTGGCGATGCCAACATATAAGCCGACGACGGCATAGCGGAAGACGCTCCATCGCGTGAGTAACTCGTCGTCTTTGCGTCGCGGCGGTTTCGTCATAATGTCTTTATCCGGGGGATTGAAACCCAACGCAGTTGCTGGTGGACCATCGGTAACCAAATTGACCCACAATAGCTGCACCGGGATTAAACCTTCCGGTAAGCCGAGCGCGGCAGTTAAGAAGATGGAAACAACCTCGCCGACGTTACTGGAAATCATGTATCTGATGAACGCTTTCATGTTATCATAAATCGACCGACCTTCGGAAACCGCGGAAACGATGGTGGAAAAGTTGTCATCGACTAAAATCATATCCGACGCCTCTTTTGCAACTTCTGTGCCCGCAATACCCATGGAAATACCGATGTCCGCGAGTTTTAAAGCAGGCGCGTCGTTCACACCGTCGCCAGTCATGGCGACTATGTGTCCGTCCTCTCGCAACAAGCGCACGATATCTTGCTTATGCTTCGGTTCCGCGCGCGAAAATACAACGCCGTTGAACTCGCCTTCAAGACATGCTCTCTGTTGCTGCTTCGTCATTTGCGTAAACTCGCGTCCAGTAAACGAAAACTCCGCCGCTTCGCGCATCGAATCGAAAACGCCAATCTCTGCGCAAATCGCCTCGGCCGTTAACTTGTTGTCGCCGGTGATGACAATAACTCGAATGCCGGCTTTCTTGCAATCATTAATGGCATCTTTCACTTCTGGTCTCGGTGGATCACGTAAGCCGGCGAGGCCAACGAATGTCATCTCCGACTCTACCACTTCGTATTGCGAAGGATCTTTCAAAATCTTATACCCCGGGTGCGAATGACTGCCATCGTAACTCGACAAAACGCCAAGCTCCGGTCCAGACTTAATCGCCAACGCCAAGCATCGCAACGCGACGCTCGCCATACCCTGCTGTCGCTTTAAGATATCGTTGCGCATGCTTTTTGTCAGAGGAATTTCCATACCATCCGGGGTTAAAATATGCGTGCACCTCTCTAAAATAAACTCCGGCGCGCCTTTCGCGAGAAGGTAGTTCTCCACGCCATTACTATTTTTACTTTTTTTAGTATTGTTCATCTTCTCTCTGCATATTACCGACATCGACTTACGGTTTCTATCAAACTCCAAAGTAGACAAGACCTCGACGTTGCTCATGATTTCATCACACACCGCCTGCGCGCCGTCTTTTGAACTCTTGTCCCTGCGGTTCATCGCCTTTCGATGTTTCGCATCATCTTCGCACCCTATTTTCTCTGCTAATATTTTCAACGCGCCTTCTGTAGGCTCGCCGATACATCTGTACCCAGATCCTTCAACAAACTCAATTTGAGAGGAGTTGCACGCGGCGCAGATTTGCGCGGCGACGACGAAAGTAGCGTCTTGCTTCAAATCTGGTAAATTTTCAACCCCGCCTTGTGTGGGATCGTACGACGTCCCGGCGACGTTAAACGCCCTCGTTTTCGTTCCGTTTTTGTCTGCGGTAACAAACTTCACCGCACTCATCTGGTTCGTCGTCAACGTTCCCGTTTTATCGGAACAAATAACCGAAGTGCACCCCAAAGTCTCCACGGATGGAAGCTTTCTCACGATTGCATTTTGTTTCGCCATCTTCCTCGTCCCGAGCGCCAAACACGTGGTGATTACCGCCGGTAAGCCTTCGGGAATCGCCGCTACCGCCAACGCCACCGCAATTTTAAAATAATACGTGCACTTGGCAAAGTTGAAGGCAAAACTTCCGTTTTCGAACGAAATGAAGTGATGATAGTTGATCAACCACACCAACAAACAAATAATCGCGATGAGTTTACTCAAAACCTCACCAAACGCGTCCAACTTTTGCTTCAACGGCGTATCCTCTTCCTCCGAACTCGCTTCTTCGATTTGCGTTTGAATCTTCCCCATCTCCGTGTTCATCCCGATCGCGCACACCATACCTGTACATTGGCCGTTACTCACCGCTGTCCCGCTGAACATGATGTTCGTTTTCCCTTGCAACTCAATCTCTACCGGGCATAATTCGTCGTCCTCGGCTTGCTTGTCCACTGCAACGGATTCGCCGGTCAAACTCGCCTGCTCGCATCTCAGCGTTGCCGTTCTTAGCTCCATCACTCTCAAATCCGCGGGCACTCTGTCTCCTGTTTGCAGCGCGACGATATCCCCGACCACTAATTCACTCGCCGGCACGGTCATCATCTCCCCGCTGTTCCTAATCACCCTCGCATCTGGCGATTGCATCTCTTTCAACGCCTCCAACGCGTTCTCCGCGTTCGTTTCTTGCCATACCCCGACGATGGCGTTCAAAACCAAAATCAACAGAATTACCAAAGGTTCGACGAACGCGGTGATATCTTTCCCTCCCCCCGGGTTCGGCCCTTCCTCGAAGAATGCCAGAACGAACGACACCATCGCGGAGGCGAGTAAAATTTTAACCAACGCGTCGTCGAATTGTTCCAAAACTAATTTCAGTAAGCTTTTCCCTTTCGCCTTGGTGAGTTCGTTCGCGCCGAATCTCTCCTGCCTTTTCGCCACCTCTGCACTCGATAAACCAAATTCCAAAGACGTCTCGTAAAACCGACAGTTCTCCTCCACCGTTCTCGACCACGGCGCGAACGCGTGCATTTCCTCCTCATCTCTGGAACTAAACGACGACGACGACGAACTCTTGCTTCCGTTCTTCTTCTTCGAGGAAGGGCGTTTCGGCGGCATACTTTTCTTCTTCAAAAATCAGAGTGACGGCGACGATCCAAATTTCCTCTCTTTCCCGATTGTTTTTCCGCGCTTTCTTCTTTCTTCCTCCTCTGGGACAAAAAGGTACGAAACGAAAAGATACGTTTGAGAGTAAAAAGACTCCCTCTCGCGACTTTGCTTGTGCACGGGTGTTTTCGCGCGCGTTTGTTTTGTGAAGAAGAAGAGACGAGACATCATCCTCATCTTATTCTTTTCTTGCCTCTCGCTCCCTCTTCGGTGCTTCTCGAAGGAAGCTTCTTTTTTTCCTCTTCTTTTTCGCCGAAACGGCTTTTTTACAATTGAATTCAACGAGGGAGAAAAAAATAAAAAATACTCGCACACAAACAGATCACGCATCTTTAAAAATCATCCACTTTCTTTCTAGATGATGATGATGATGACGATGATGAGAAGGACGCGCGTTCACGCATCAAACCAAAGCAGATTTGGATGTTTTTTCTTCTCGTTCTTGTTCGTTTTGTTTTGCGCGATGCTCGATCGAACGAGCGCGAGTTTAGCGAGATCGGAAATCGAGTCCTTGGTAAGTCTGATGAACAGTTTGAATCGAACTGGGTGGTATTCGGATCTTCCGAGAGCGAAGGTTGAAAACGCGTGCGAGTGGCCGGAGATTGGGTGCGAGTGCGAAGGGGGAGACGGTTTGTGCAAAATTTCGTTCGTCTCGTTTTACGGCATGGATTTGACTGGCGAGTTACCTCGGGATGGGTTGCCGAATAAGTTGGAAAGCGTGAAAATTTTCGACGTTGGAAACAACCGGTTGCGTGGCGCGGTGACGAACGCGTTTGTGAGGAGTTTTCCGAATTTAAAATCGTTGAAGTTAGGCGTGAATAATTTAGAAGGAAGTATTCCGTACGAGTTGGGGAACTTGAAGTGGTTGGAAGAGATAGATTTAGACGGGGGTTTCACCGAAAGACAAATATATTACGACGACGGGTTTCCCGAAGCGAAGAAGAATAAGTATGGCGTTCCCGGTTCGCATTTTGGAAATCAGTTTACCGGTCAGATTCCCGAGTCGTTTCGATTTTTACAACGATTGAAAGTGTTAAATATACACAGAAATTTACTTTCCGGGCCGATTTCGTACAACGCGTTGGCGTATTTGCAGTCGTTGGAGTATTTAGATTTGAGCGGAAATAGAGATTTGTCCGGCCAAATTCCCGCGGCGGCGATTGGAAGATTACGGAATATTAAAGAGCTATTTCTTGACGACTGTACTTTCAGTGGTCCAATTCCATTGGGTATGAGCAGCGCTGAGAAGCTAGAAGTTATCGTTCTCGAAGGAAATAAGCTCTCTGGTCGCGTAAACCCGCGCGCGTTTCCTATAAATATCACGACTTTGGATCTTCACGATAACTTCTTCAGTGGTCCTATTCCGGAAACGCTCTCAATCTTTAAACGTTTAGAGGTGCTTTTACTGCACGGAAACATGTTTTCAGGCGAAGTACCGCAAAGTCTGCGACGTTTACCGGTTTTGAAAACGGTTTCTTTGGCGTTTAATCGAAATTTATGCGGGCCAATTCCATTTTTCTTACCAAACGCGCCGAAAGAAGCCATCGAGGAAGAGTGCGATAAGCCAACGGAGCCGTGTAAGCTGTATCCAGCTCGGATAGAGACGAATCTTGGTAAACCTTGCGATTGTGCACGACGAGGTCAAAGCTGTTTCTCTTCCGCGTCGTCGATCGTCTTATCGCTTCCTACCGGCGCGAGCGCAGAAAAGTGTTGCGAAGAAGGCTTCAGTTGCGAACCGACTTCTGGATTTGGCGAAAAGTCGTGCGTACCGTGCATGAACGCGAACGAGCGTTGCGATGGCACAGTTTACGGTCGACCAAACTGCTGTAAAGCTGGTCTAATTTGCGATGGCGACGGCGTGTGCAAGGGATGCTCCCAAACGTATCAGCAGTGCGGAGGCGAATATTGGACAGGTGCCGAATGCTGCACGAGTGGCAATAGTTGCGTATTTGTCGATCGCTATTACTCGCAGTGCCGACCATCATCCTCTTTCACCATTGGCGATGGTACCACATCCGAGTTACGACCGCCAATATCGTTCAACCAACAACAGCTCTACCGAGATCCAACGTCATCCTTTACGTGTCAAGAAAAATGGCAGCAGTGCGGCGGTCGATTTTGGACCGGCCCGAATCGATGTTGCGACGCGAACGACTTTTGTTTCGTTCAAGATGAATACTACGCGCAGTGTAGGCCAAAAATACCAGCGTGCGCGTCCAACTATGGCCAATGCGGTGGTCGTTTGTGGCAGAAAAACGCCGGCAGCTCTCTCAACAGCTGCTGCGATCCGAGTTATTACTGCTTCACGCAAGACGAATATTATTCGCAGTGTCGCCCGCGGTACGAGCGCAACGGTTTACCGTGCGCGAGAACGTACGAACAGTGCGGTGGTAGCCTCGGACCGAACGGTCCTCGGTGTTGTGCGAACTCTGGCGACTACTGTTTCGTTCAAGACGCGTATTACGCGCAGTGTCGTCCGAAGATGTTCTCGTAACCCAATTTTTTTTGTAAAACCAATCGAAAAAAAAACGGCTGCTTTCTTCATTAAAAAAAAACGCTCGTATCGTATTTTTTACACACATCTCTCGCGCTCTTCCGTTGCCATTACTACCACTACTACACACAGATGAATCTCAAAACGAACATCAAGGGATTCCTCGTCGCGTCGTTCGTCGCGTTCGTGCTCTGTTTCGCGTCAACTGCGGATGCCATCGCGACGCAAGAAGTCGACATCGTGTACGCGAACGACGACGAATACAACAGAGATCCCACTCGTTTATTCTTACCGGACGTGGCGCTTCCGAACGGCACTTCCTCATCCGGCAAAGATGTCGGTCTCGTCGTAATGTTGCACGGAAGATGCATGGACGGGAACTCCATCGACCAGTTGATTGATTTAAAGAAACACGTGGACACGAGAGAGTTCATCTTGGCCGTTCCGGAAGGCCACAGGCAAAATTTTTGGTGCTCGACGTGTTCGAGATCGGATGGGATTTTGAACACGCGCTACGGGTGCAGAACGTGGGCGGCGACGGACGCGTGCTGCGCGAGCGCGGGTCCTTTACGAGCGACTTTAGTTCGAGAAGCTTGGGAACCGTACGACGACGTGACCCACATTTATCAGTTAATTGCCGCCGTGAAAAGTCAATATGAAATTGATCCGACGAGAGTGTTTGTGCTCGGATTCGAGAACGGTGGATTTATGGCGCACAGAATGGCGTGCGAACACCCCGAGATGCTTTCTGGTATCGTCTCTATCAGTGGATCGAGCTTCTTAAATGCGAGCATGTGCGAGGCGTTGAACACGGTGTCGTCCTCGGTGCCGTCGAACAGCTTCGTTAACGTGTTACAAATTTCTGGACGTCTGGATCGAGTGCCTTCGGTAAACGGCGGGAATTTCGAGGGCGTGGACATCCCATCGATTCAAACAGTCGCCGAGCGATGGGCATCGAGAAACGGCTGCCAAACGGAAGAATCGGTGGTTGTTGATGGAGCGCTGAATTTGCGAACGAAGCTTTTCGCGAATGCGCCGGATACTTCCTCAGAAACGTGGACGAATGGTACGTGCCAAGAAGGAACAGTTGTTGAGAATTGGGTAATCGACGGGATGAATACCGATACGGCGGTTGCGAACTCGTTCACGGATACTTTTTCAACCGCGCTCGTCGATTGGATGATGAATCACACAAAACCAACCAGCGACGCAGCTGAAACTGATAATGACACCGTTGCCGTCCAATCCGGTCCACCTTCTTCCGAAGACGACGCATCCTTTGGCGATGTCGCAATTATCGATACGTCGACTGCGTTAGACGGACGTAGTTTCGAGGCGTGCCCGTCCGATTTTCTTCAATGCGAGGATGGTTCCTTTACCTCTCGTGTTTTACCGTCGTGTAAATTCTTCTGCAATGGTGAAGTTGTCGATACAGATGGCGTCTTCTGTCTTAGCAGTGATTGTTGCGGTGCGAGCAAGACCATTTGCGCGGAAACGAGCGCGTGCAAGGATACCGTTTGCGAGGAAGACAAAGAGTCTTCCTCGGCGGCGTCCGTCTCAATCTTCTTCGCGCTCGTCGTTGTGGCGCTTGGGTTGTTGATTTAAAAACTAAAACGAATACGTGCCAGTACATATGCTTATTGTATGTATATATGAATGGTATGATGAAAACTGTTGTTACATAAATGATGATATTTAAGGGTGGTCAGAGCCCTCCGCTTTCGCGCTTTCGCTCTTCTTCTTTTTCTTCTTCAATCATAATTTACACCTCCTCTTCTTTACATACGCTAATCACAACTGTCACCTTATTTTTCAGTACTTGTGATTCATAGCGCTGGTCATGGCATCGGCGACATTCTTTGTCGATTTCCCTTTTCCTTTCGTTTTACTCCCTTTCAAGTTCAACTTTGGCGCGTTCGTCGACGTGTTGATTGCCTCGGCGTCGTCCATGTCCATATCTTGCAACGCCTCTGCATCCTCCGTCGTGTTCGTCGACTTGGATCCGTCGTTTGTGGTGTTCGGGCTATCGTTATCATCCAACAACGCTGCGCCGCTTAACATCATCAGCATCGATGCGTCTTCCGATGGCAAGCCACCTTTATTCTTCTTCTTGGACTCCTTTTGCACCGTCGGCGTGGAATTCGCAAACTCAGGAGCGAGTCCTCCCGGCGTGATTTGTTGTTTCTTTGAGTTACCACCTTTCTTAGCGTTACCAGGCGCGTTACCAGACGTGTGACCGTGCGTTTCGATGATGTTACCGTTCTCGTCTCTGACTGGCAAAGGTGGAAGTTGCGCTCTCACATGCTCCGGGATGACGACGTCCTTTGCAAAGTTTGTCACGGCGGCGTCGCCACGAATAGCTCGCGCGGCGGCATCGTACGCCAACGCGGCATCCTCGGCAGAATCGAATGTCCCGAGCCATAATCGAGATCCCCGCGTCGGGTCTCTAATTTCAGCCGCAAACTTACCCCACGGTCTTTGTCGAACGCCTCGATAGATTGACTTTTGCGCCTTACCCGAAGCCGTCTTGCCCGCCGTTGCTTCTTTACTACCATCGTTAGAACCACCATCCGCATTTGCGACCGCTTTCGAAGCAGCCGCTGCGCTCGCTAAACCTTCTACAAATGCCGCGTTGTTACTCAAATTATTTCGCTTCAAAACGGACGGATCGTTCTTCGTCGATTTCTGCACGCCGCCGCCTCGCACCGGCGGCGAACTGCTCGGCGAGGCCGATAACGACGAGTTTCTTCCTTCAAACGCGTGTCGTCCAGATGTCGAGTTTCTTCTACCTACGGATGGTTGTTGCTGTTGTTGTTTATCGAGCTGATTACTAGTTGCATTCCCCGCGCCTACGTGACCGTAATTAAACGACGCCGATCCTCTCTGCGAATGATTCACCGGAGAAAACGTTGAAAAGCCGCTGTTCGGCGACGATCCGAGAGTGACTTGCGTCCCGGCCGAATTCCCCACCGAACTAGATAACCCTTTCGTCCACGCCGGCATCTGCGGCGTTTGCAAACTAAAACCGGGCGAGTTGCTCATCGCCGCGGCGTTTGCCGCCGCCGTCGCGCCGAAAGATCCAGAATCTTCGCTACTGCCTCTCCTCGCCTGATTGTGAAAGTTCTGTTGCTGCTGTTGCTGCAACAACGCTAACGTCTCTTTCTGATGACTCGCCACCGCGTTATTCATAGCCGCCACGTTATTCATAAAGTTTGCCGCCGCTTGCGCCGCCGCTTGCGCCGCCGCGTTTTGCTGCGCCGCCGTGCCGCCACCAATCGTCGCCCGGCTCGGCATCGGCGCCGCCGTAGGACTCGACCCGTAAAACGTCGGCGACGTCCCCAAAACTTGCATCTGCTGCTGCATCTGCTGTTGTTGTTGCTGCTGTTGCTGTTGTGATTGTTGCGCGTTCCCACTCGAAGTCGACGTCGTCGCTTGAAGAAATCCTCTCCCGCTCGCACCGGTGCTTTTCCCAGCCGGCGCCGAGTGCGCGTAAAAGCCGCTCGCAAACGCCGCCACCGTCGCCGGGTCTATCCCGCCCGGCTGGTATCCGCCAGCACTGTTGTTCGTCGTCCCAAACATATTCGGAAACCCAATCGTGGCGGCTGGATTGAAAAAGCCCATCGCTGGAACCGTAGCAAACGCTGCATTCGTCGTTTGCGTTTGCGTCGTTTGCGGAGTCGGTAAAGGCGCTTGCGGTGGTCTCCCGGACCGATGATGCGCGTGAAGATGATGATGATCTTCGCCGCCGGGAAGCGTCGATGTGGCGACCCCGACCGCGGTGGTCGATTTGTTCGACACCATATTCTTTATGTGTATCAAATCTTTCTCTCTCTCTCTTTGACTCCGATAAAACGGCTAAAAGTCCGCCCGTTCGTCGACACCGCTTTTTCGCCTCCGCGCGTTTACTGTGTATCAACCGCACGCAAAGAAAAGCGCACTACTCGTGGTTGTGTTCAAATGCGTTTATTTAAAATCTTTTAAAAGGATAGACTTTGGACACACAGTTAGAAAATCTTAAATCTCTTTCTCCGCTTTCTCTCTCTCTCTCTCTCTGTGTGTGTGCGTTTTATTTAAAGGAAACAAAAGCGGTTTTGAGACGCGCTCTCTTTTCTCCTCTCTTTTCTCCTCTCTCGTCGCTTCTTCTTTTACGTGCTCTTATTTTGTGTGTTCAACACGAAGCGCGATAGAATTTGTGTGAATAATATAAAGAGAGAAGTTTTTTTTTCTAGAAGAGACGGCGCGCGTGACTCATGTGCAATCTCTCCCAAAGGGCAAAAAAGAGATTTTTTGAAACGAACGAAAAGGCGGAAAAAAAAAGATTTGAAAAGCCGCCAAAAGCCGCCAGAGAAGGACCGAAAAGCTTTTTTACCGAGGAAGGTTTCTTTGTGCTTTTCCTACTTGCTCTCTCTCGTTTCCTCTTTCCATCTCGTCATAAAAAGGAACTCTTCTACTCCTGCGAAAAAGAAGAAAAAAAGATGCCAGCATCATCATCGTTCTCTTTCGGAGCGGGAGGAGGAGGAAGAGGAGCAAACGGAGGAGGATATCAGAACTTGATCGCATCGAAGATGGAAGAGTTCACGGGCACCTCGGACGCGTTGACGAACGCGTGCGCGTTCGCGTTGTGCGCCTCGGTCGTCGGATTAGTCGCGCTGAAACTTTCCAGGAGGACGATGACGATGATGATTGAAAGGCGCGCGACGACGAGAGAGCAGGAGCGAGGCGGAGGGAGAAAACCGAAGACGACTTTGAAAGAACTGAAATGTCCGAGTGCGAGCGATGATGAGAAAGTTACGATCACGTTTTATTACGGGACGCAAACCGGCACCGCGGAACGGTACGCGAACACGTTAGTCGAAGATGCGCAAAAACGCTACGGTTTGAAACAAATCTTCGCCAGAGCGGTGGATTGCGAAGACGTGAAACCAGACGTGTGCGAGGAGGTTTTGAGCTCGGAAAAGTGCGCGGTGTTTTTACAGTCAACGTACGGCGACGGAGACCCGACGGATGGGTCCGCGGACTTCTGCAGATGGTTGGAGGAAACGGCGACGGATGGTCGGATGCCGGATATGCTCGAGGATATGCATTTTTGTACGTTTGGACTCGGGAATCGATCGTACGAACATTTTAACGCCGCTGCGAAGCAGGTGGATAAAGCGATATCCGGATTAGGTGGAAAAAAAATGATGAAGATCACGTTAGGAGACGACGATAAGAGTTTGGAGGAGGATTTTGAGGAGTTTAAGGAGGCGTTGTGGAGGCAATTAGAAAAGACGTTCCAGTTGAAAGCGGAAGGAGAGGAAGGCGATTTCGACGTTGAAAAGCATTCGTATGCGATTAGAAAAGAAGAAGACGCGGAAAAAGTGAACGAGTTGACGAAGATCAGGGAGAGGAAATCGTTCGAGATGTCGAGGGGAAGTGAAATTCCGACGCAAGCGAAACCGTACGCGTGTCCGATAAAGTCGCGCAAAGAACTGCACGCGGGTAAGTCGGATCGATCGTGCGTGCACGTGGAATTCGACGTCTCGCAGTGTAAAGGATTGACGTACGAAATTGGGGACCATTTGGGTGTGTTCGCGGAAAACGCGCCGGATGTGGTCGATAGAGTGTGTAAGTTATTGAAGGTGTCGAAACAAACGCCGATGGAGTTGGTGAGAAGAGACGACGCGCCGAAATCGTTGTTGCCGGTATTCCCGGGGCCGATTTCCGTTGGTATTGCCGTGGCGAGATACGCGGACGTGTTGTCCATGCCTCGAAAAACCGCGATTAAAGCGTTAGCGTCGTTCGCGACGAATAAGAAAGAAGCGAAAGAGTTGGATTTGTTAGCCGTAGACAAGGCGAAATACCACGCGTACGTCGCCAATCCGCACAGAAGTTTATTAGAAGTCATGGAAAAGTTCCCGTCTGCGGTCCCGACGTTAGGCGCGTTTTTCGGATGCGTCGCCGGGAGATTGCAGCCGAGATATTACTCCATCTCGTCGTCGCCGAAAGACGTGACCAACGGGAGCGGCATCGTCACGGCAACCGTGGCGGTGGTGAAACACAAAACGAAAACGGGGAGAGTACACGAAGGCGTGTGTTCGACATTCTTGCAAAACGTTCGCGAAGGCGATCGCGTGCCCGTGTTTGTGCGCAAAGCGACGTTCAAGTTACCGAAAGATGTGAAAGCGCCGGTCATTTTAATCGGTCCAGGGACTGGGTACGCCCCGTTCAGAGGTTTCTTACAAGAACGAGAGTATCTGTTGAAATCGAAAAAACAAGAGTTGGGAGAGTGCATGTTATTTTTTGGCTGCAGAAAAGAAGAGCACGATTACATATACAGAGACGAAATGGAAAACGCGTTATCGGAGAAGGTGATCACGTCCCTGGACGTCGCGTTCAGTCGCGACGACCCGAAGAAGAAAGTGTATGTGCAAGACAAAATTCAAATGAAAGCGAAGGACGTGTATAAAATACTCCGAAGCCCAAACGGCGCGGTGTACGTGTGCGGAGACGCCAAGCACATGTCCAGGGATGTCAACAGAGCCTTGTTGCAAGTATTACAACGCGAAGGCGAATACGCGATACACGAAGCCGAGGAAATCATTCGTCGATTAGTCGTCGATAAGAGATACATGAAGGACGTGTGGTGATACGAGAGATTGTTTAATTTATAAATCGTAGTCGATAAAATACAGTGCACAAATGTGATGATGGTTTTTGTTCCTTTTTTTCCCTCCTCATTTGCCCAATTCTTCAACTCCGTTTAATAACGAAAATCTAGGTTTATCCGCCGGAAACACCATGGCGTCTTTCTCCCACGGCCATCCTCCAAACCTGGTGCGTTGATAATCTTCGAAACACTGCATAATCTCCTGCCTCGTGTTCATCACGAACGGCCCGTGCGACGCCACCGGTTCGCCGATCGGTTTCCCTTGGAGCAACAACACGTCCATAGTCTCCGTCTCGCTTCTATTTTCTAAGACCGCGGTTTTATCACCGACAATTTCCGCGCCGTGCTTCTTCGGCACGTTCACGTCGCTCACGAATTGTTTACCGTTTTCGCCCTCCACGAAGTACAAAAATCTATTCGTCGCTTTCCCTCCCTTGGCCGGCGCAATTTCGCACTTCCCTCCCGGTTTCAACGAGTAAAAAACCACCCCGACGTCGTTCTCTGGATCCGCCGCCCACGAGTTTGGCGGCGATTTCATCGCCGTCCTCTCGCCTTTGTGTTCGCCGACCCACACGATGACGTCCGCTCCGCCTTCGTCTTTCACCTTCTTCGTCTCGCTCCCCCAGTGCATAACGAACGCCGGTTCCGTCATCTTACTCTTACTCGGCAAGTTCAACCAAATCTGAAAAAACCTCGTCGGGTTTTCTTTATCCTCGTGAATTAACGGAAACATTTCCCCGTGAACGACGCCTTTCCCTGCCGTCATCCATTGCAAATCGCCTTCGCCGTATCTCCCCGCGTTGCCCATCGAATCCGTGTGGTCGATGATGCCATCTAAAGTCGCGGTAATCGTTTCAAACCCTCGGTGAGGATGTTGTGGGAACCCCGGCACTTTTTCCCCGTGATACATTCGGTACGGTGCGTTCGGGTTGAAATCCGCACCGTTGCCTCGTCGCGGCGCTTCCATTTTACCGTTCCCGGCTGGATACTGGTCTTTGTGGTAGACGCAAAAGAGGAACGGATCTTGCGTGTGCATCGGGCCGTCGGAAAGTCGATCGATGCCGACGACCACTTTATCGTTGCTGTTTTCAGAAGAAGACATCGTCGTTACTACTACTGGTATTTTGGTCGTCGTTCTCGAAAGGGTTTTTCGGCGGATGAGGAAGGAGAGCGCGCTCGTCCTCGTCGCGAGCATCTCCGATGTGACGAAATTTTGTTCGTAAGCTAAGGAGTCTTAAGTTGCTATTACGCTATGTAACGTATACTAAATACTAGTACGATGAATCATCTGACGAGAGATACGTCGAAAACCTTTTCAAACGCGTCGAGCGCACGATCTGCGGCGATTGACACGGAGACTTTTTTATCGTCATTCTCGTCGATTAGTATTGGCGGTTCGTCTTCGTTTCCGTTTCGTCCAACCGTTCGTTTTTGTTGCGAGCGCAGTCTCTCTCGGATGCTTCCTACCGGTCTGTCGCCAATACCGCACGGTACGACGTGTTTCGTGAAGTCGCACAAATTGCAGTCGACGTTGATGGCTAAACCGTGGTAGGTGACCCATCGTCTCGCGCGGACGCCGACTTGAGCAAACTTTGAGCCGTTCGCCCACGCTCCGGTGAAACCGTCTTCGCGATGTCCTTTTTCAACGCCGAAGGATTTGGCGACGAGAAGAGCGACTTCTTCTAAATTCCGCATGTACTCGTGTAAATCGGGCTTAAAACTCGAGCCTTTGCGTTCGTCTAGTTTTAATATCGGATATAAAACCAACTGTCCGGGTAAATGTACGGTGACTTCTCCGCCGCGTTCGCATCGGCGCACTTCAAACCCGAGGTCCTTCGGCGGTTCCTCCGCGTCAAACTTCAAGTTATCCGTCGTGCTCCCGGTACCTAACGTGATGACTTTTTCGTGTTGCAACAAAATCAACGCGTCGTGTTCGAATAAAATCTTCTCGATGTGATCCTCCTCGCTGTCTCCGTAATTCGACGTCGTAAACGCGGTTTCGATGTCGAACTGTTTTTGGAGCAAGTCTTTTTGCATTCGCCACCCGGTGTCGTACGGGACGAGTTCGTCGCTCAAATCGATCAGTTTCACCCGCCGATTGGTCGGTTGTAACTCGGAAGGGTGTCGAATCCCCGCTCGCGCGACGATAACTCGCTCGAATCTTCCTCTCTTTTTCTCTTTCTTTCTCCTCGTCCGAATCGTCGCGTTGTTGCTGCTACAAAAGCGAAACAACTCCCCCGAATTGATGATGATGTTGGCTCCCATTCAGAGCGTGTGTCGCGCTAAAGGAGCACGCAGGAAAACACTCCTCGCTGCGTTTAAACGCCAAAACCCACACGAACTATCACCGTGTCAATTTTTAGCCACCACCACCACTCGCGCAGCGGGGCATTTCTGCGCGCATCGGTAGAGTATACGTATCACTCGTACGAATTCATTCTCGAGTGAAGTCGTTACCCCCGAGCTTGCTTGGAAAAAAAGTTTCAATCGATCGAGGCACTCGTTCGTAAAGGTATAAAAAAGCGTCCGTCCTTCGAAAAATACGGACGCGCGGGATTTTACGACCAAAAAACATGACGTGATTTCTGCGATTCGATTATATTTCGTCGAATTTAATTGATTTTGATTTGCACGACACGCTCTCTGCGTGTGCCGTCAAAGAAAGACGCCACAAATATAATTAACAAAAACAGACAAGAGAGAGAAGAAGGTGTAACTCCCCTTGGACTCTCTCGAGGAAGAACGACCATGAAAGTCTCCTCCTCGTCGCCGTCGAGAGGAGGAGGAGGAGGAGGAGGGGCGTCGTCGTCGTTGAAAAGGCGAAGGAAACAACAACAACGCGAAGATTTGGAGGAGGATTTGGAAGAAAAAGTGGCGAAAGAGGAAGAAGGCTTCGCGGAGGAAACGACAAACACGAACAACGCGTTCACGCAGACGACGTCACCACATTCGGAAGAGAATCAACCGGTGGACGTTCTTTTGCACCCGCACCAGTCGATTGCTATCGAGGGGTCGTGCGGGGTGAAAGTGACGTCCGCGGTGGTGTGCATCAACGGATATTTAGCGAGGTGCGACCACCCGGAGCAGTATTGCAGAGCGTCGAGATTGGTCGGGAACGCGGTGACCGTGCGGTCGGGAGCGTTAGGAGCGGAAGTTAGGCTGACGCCGTTACCGTTGGACGACGAGTTGTGCGTTACGGTGAAAGGCGGCGAGGATGTGGAATTGCCGAAAGAGGAGTTGAAAGCGGTGATATTAGCGAGAGGGAAAGGGTTCTTCGCCGAGCGGTTTCAAAGGATTAAGCAAGTGTCGTTTCGGCACCAGAAGGTGGCGCATTTGCAAAGAGAGGACGAGAGGGAGAAAGCAGAGAGAAGCGGCGGGAAAGTGTTGAAGAGAAACATATCTTCGTTCGAGTTGGTGTCCTTGAATGCGAATGCTAATACGCATAATAGCAGTTATAGTCAAAAGGGCGGCAAACCGGAGGTCCCGGAGGAGATTTTGAACTCGATGAGCGGCCAAGTCGGTGGGAGTTCGATGAAGACGACGTCGACGACTCAAGAGGAAGACTCAGACAACGTGAACGGCACTTTGCCTAGAAATAAGATTCCAGAGGATTGGGCGAGAGCTGGTACGGCGGCGGGGGATACGGTGAGGCAACTTTCGAGGGATCCGAAAGGACCGCCCGCGGTGATCGCGTTCGTCGGGCCAAAAGGTGTTGGGAAGTCCACGTTTGCTAGATACGTGGCAAATTTGTTGTTGATTGATTACCAAAAAGTTGGGTTCTTGGACATCGATCCCGGGCAACCAGAACGGACGGCGCCCGGTTTGATTTCCGTGACGACGCTGCAAACGCCTCTGCTTGGACCTCCGGCGCTGAGGTTATCTGGCGGAGAGTTTTTGGGTTCGGGAGAGAAGCCTTTTTATCAAAAGTTTATCGGAGACTACTCTCCAGAGAGCGATATCGATGCATACGTGGACGCCTGCGTGGAGTGCTTGGATAAATGGTTGGAAAAAATGAAGGAGGAAAGATCGACGAATAGAACGGAAGCGCTTTTGATCAATTGCAACGGCTGGGTAAAAGGCGCCGGCTTGGAGGCTTTAGCGAAGTTTCTAGACAGAGTGCCACATTTAACGCACGTATTAAACGTTCAATCGCACGCCGAGAAAAGGAATTGCCCTGGAGGGGCGTTTTGGAATGTGAACAATAGTAATAGCACTGAAGGAGGAGGAGAGAAGAGGGACGTCGCTTCGTTCGATGGATCCATGTCGTTCCCAGATAAAGAAGGCACGAAAATTACCTACGTTTCCGCCGGCGCGCAAGGTAGAAACGATAAGGACGAAACAGAAGGCGAAAAACAAGCTTGGAAGCGTTCGCCTCAAGATAGTCGCGCGTTACTTTGGCTCGCTTGGGCGAAACAAGTTGTGGCGAGACACGCGGGTCGGCCCGAATGCGGCGGTCTGCGCTTGACGAATGAAGCCAGCTCGTTCGCAGCCATTGCTAGAGGTTTAGAACACGCGACACCGTGGCGCGTTTCGTTAGACGACGTAAAAATTAAGGTGTTGTTTTCGGATATTCCAAACAAAAACGACGCTTTGAAAGCTCTGAATGCCTCGGTCGTTGGATTGTTGCTCGAGGACGATTCGTGTGTAGGTTTAGCCGTCGTTCGTTCTGTCAACGAGGCCGAGAATTGCCTCTTTTTGCTTTCGAACGTCGAAGAAGACGTCATTCGTACCGTGAAAACGTTGTGTTTGGGCAAAGTTACGCTTCCCATGAAACTGAAAGGTGTGTTGAATGGGAGCTCGCCTTACGCCGCAGTTGGCGTAGTAGCAAACGAAGGCACCGGCGGCGCCGAACAAAAGAGCAGAAACAACATAGCACGGGGAGGCGCGACGGAGAAATTGTGATATATTTGCCTGTTAGTGTTTTCAATATATTTGTATGTCTAAAATAATGCGAACTAAAGTTATTACTGATCAATTCCTACTTCTTCGAGGATGGCTTTGTTCTCGCGAATGTTTTCCATGCGCTTTTGTACAAAGTCTTTGACTTCCGTTATCGTCGGATGATTAAACAGACTCAACGTTACAATGACGTCGCCACAATCACCGAGCGCCTTGATCAAGCAATCGCCGCTTCTTTTCTCGGTGCCAAAACCAACAGCGCTCTTTAAAACATTCACCGCGTCTTCCGTGAGCCTTTTCGTTTCAGAAGAAAAACCAGAAGGGCCAAAAATTGCAGTAAGTCTGGATACGAACTTGCCCGTTTTCTCGATGCCTTCGCAAACCTTCGAAGATTCGAAGACGTTGGGACACGACGTTACCATGTTCGAAATCGCTTTTATCGCTTCTGGTAAGGTTCGAAAAGCGAGCGTGTACTCTTTTCCGTTGGCGTTGAAATCCTCTAAATTTGTACTTTTCAATCCGCCGTCGTCGCCGAAAGTGTGCGAAACAAAATCACAGAGCGCCAAAGCCAGACGACTGGCTTCGAGTGAGCGCATTACACAAAACGTATCACACAACGCGCCTTTCGTGATTTCATTTGCTATCTGCATAGCTTTTGCTTGTTCGTAGTTGTGTTGTTCACCTTTCGATGAGTTAAGAAAATACGAAGCAGCCGCGTCGAGAAAGTTCTTCTCGTGACATACGTTTCTTATAATGTCGTTTCTCCACATCTGCCTCGCGGGGTCGAGATGTGCCATATTGACGACACACTCCCACACGAGTGCAAAAGCTGCGTCTCTCAACGCGCGCGAAGTATCTGGCGAAGAGAAAATACTCGCGACCATATTTTTAATGGAAGGTGCGGTGGCAGCTTCTTCGAGCAAGACCGGCATCGGCGCCGCTTTCTTTATTGGCAAAGCTTCCATGCCGTTGGCAAAGGTAATGCCTGTCTCTAACCGAAGATACATGTCGCGCGTAATACTTATGATTTTCGTCATCGCGTTGAAAAGTTCAACGCGGGCAACTTGCGGCCGCCCCGCTTGACTGGTGAGTTTCGCGATTAACTTTGCAATATTCGTCGGCATTTGTCTAACAACGGCACCGGTGACGTCCATCTGATCCGCATCAAACCATAGCGCGTACTTTCCCAAAGGACTTGGATTAGTTCCCGCGTTCGTTTCGAGCAATTTATTTCTAAACGATTCCCAAATTTCAGAATCTGTGCTTTCGGGAACTGCCGGCATCTCCAAAATCTCGGTCTCCTCCACCGCGAGTTTATCATCTTTGGGTTTGACCCACGCATCTAACATCCGCTTAGTACCAGCGTTGTTCATCTTGAACAGCTTGTCTAATCCTTCTTGCGTCACGAAAGTTGTTTTACCGAATTCCGTGTTGTTGCTAATAATTTCATTTTTAGCGGCATCGTTTTGTTCTTTCGTTTCTTCCTTTGCCGCTTTCTTTTCTTTTGCTTTCATTTTCTTTTGTTCGAGCTTCGCGCGTTCGGCTTCGTCCTCGATTTTTTTCTTTGCTTCTTCATAATCGACGCCGCATATGATGATACCCTTCATCGTGCGTGTAATAATCTCGAAACCTTTTAGTACAACACCATCAGCATCTTGCGTGATACCGTCTTCAGAGGAACCCGCGAGCGACGTGACTACGAGCGTTTTCCTTTGCTTCTTCGCTTCTCCGACCCACTGTTGAATCGTCCGTCGCGCTTTTGATTTCGACACGTACGTGGGTGTACTCGGATCAATAGAAGTCGCATCACCTGAATCTTCTCTTCGGATGGCGTCGAGATTCTCTTCTTCGTCGTCTTGGCCAAACTCGCCCCGGATAATTCGCGTATCGGGGATGAAAAACTCTTGTCCATCCTCCTCCTCGTCTTCTTCGTCGGCTAAATCTTCGTCCTCCTCGTCTAAATCATCCCCATCGTCCATGATATCTTCGCCCTCAGATTCGTACTCGTAATCCTCGCCGCCTGAATCACAGCCGTAATCGACCTCGTCGCACTTTCTGCGATAGTTTCGCGCCATTTTTTTAACGAAAGGTTGAGACAACGTCGGTCGTCCCGGAGGCAAGCCATAACCGTACCACGGTAATCGCTCGTGATAATTCATCTCGTACGACGCAAAACTGTAATACTTCTTGTATCGTTTAAGCCCTTTGTCCTTTGCCGTTGTTATTTCCGGCGCATCGACGATTTGCACGTCGCCACCATCGTCCTTGATGATTTGAACCTCGTCGTCGTCGCCGTCCTCGGGAGAACTCGATTTGGCGCGAAACGGGTCGAAATCTTTCGGCGAAACATGCACGCGGGCATTCCAGTGTCGCATCGTCGTCTCCGTATTTTCTTTCTTCATTCTTCTTTCCGCTTTAAACTTTTTCAACGTCATCAGCCAACTTTGAACGACGTCCACCTCCAAAGCCTTCGACTTATTGAACAACTCTTCGTCCAACTTCTCCACGACGTGCTTCTTACTCGGCGACGCCACAACATCCAAAGCCGAGGACGTTTTCTGCATCTTCTTCGGCGACTTTTGCTTGAAAAACCCGAGCAACTTTTCGCTCTGCTTCCGCTTCAGAGCCTCCAACCGTTCTTTCTCCTTTTGCTTCTCCTCTTCAATCCTGTCCTTGTCCTCCTGCTCTCGCCTCTTCTTCTCCTCTCTCGCTCGCTTCTCTTCCTCTCGTTTCAAACGCTTCTCCTCCATCTCCTTCTCGCGCTCTTTCCTCTTCTTCTCTCTCTCCTCCGTCTCCTTCTCGCGTTTCAAACGTTTCTCCTCCATCTCCTTCTCGCGTTCTCGCTTCTTCGTCTCTTTCTCCTCCGCTCGTTTTTCCTTCTCCTTTTCCTTCTTTTGCTTCAATCGCTCTGACTCTGATTTCTTCTCCTCTTTTATGCGTCTTTTCTCCTCCTCCTCTTCCGCGTTCTTCTCTTTTTGCTTCTTATTCTTCAACGACGACGACGCGTCCGCCTTAAAAGCGTCGTCGCGATTCGCGATAATTTCAAACCCGTCCGAATCCACCGACATTACCGCCTCTTCTTTATGTACCATTTGTTTTTGTTCTCGTGGATGATGATTTTCCTCGTCCTCGTCCATGAACGACGCCACTAAATCGCCCACGCCTCTCATCTCTCGTAAGAAATCCTCTCTGCGACGACTTTCTTCCTCAAAACAGGAAAAAAAGGGGTATTCCGTGAAAGAAAGAGAAACGACGACGTTTTGCTCCGATCGTGTGAACGGAACAAAGCGATCGATGTGTGTGTATAGAAATGGAGAGAGAGAGAAGAATTTTGAATTCAAATTCTCTCTCGGAACAAACACTTTGTTGAAAAATGTTGGGTGCTCAGATTAAAAGAAAAAACGGCTTCTCGTTTAAATAAATTCTTCTATTTTTAGCGCAGAGATCCGCTCCATCTCGCGCGTAACGTGTCGAGACGTTGCATCGCCAAGGGCACGCGGTTTTCGACGCAGAAAACGGGTTCGACGGTCGAACGTCGGGAAAGAACTTTCGTCGGGAAGAGAGAGACGCGGCGTCTCATTTCTTCTATTTTTAGCTCAGATCCTCTCGCGCACTCTTTGTGTGTCAGAGTGTTCTCTTTTCTTAATCCTTCTTTCTGATTAGAAACACATGACGACGTCGATTCAGACGACGAGGAAGAGAGACGACTCTGTAATGTACGAAGAAGATAAAGACTCGGTCATCTTACGCCTTCGGGTGGAACTCGCGCAGGAACGCGCGAAAAGGAAAGAACTTGCACTGGTGGAAAGAGACTGGAGTCGAGAACGCGCGAGGACGGAACACGCGTTGGAAAGGGCCTTGGTGGACGAGAGAGTGCACGGGTTAGAGTTGGAGGCGTCGAGAGTAAAGTTGGAGAGAGAGTTGGTACGTTTGAGAGAGGAGAAGGAAAGTTGGGAACGGGAGAAGGTGAAGGAGAGACTCGCGATGGAGCAGTTGGCGGAGAAATGCGAACGCGCGAAAAGGAGAGAGGAGAAGGTCGTGCGGAGTTTGAGGGAAGAGATCGAGGAGATGAAAGAGTTTTTGGAGAAGGAAAGGGACGAGAAGAGATCGATGGAATTGAGAACGCGTAAAATTGAAGAGATTTTGAGGAAGTTAGAGTCTGCGCGATGCGAAAACGACCGGTTGACGAAGCGATGCGTTTCGAGCGAAAGACGTTTGGAACAGGCGCTCGTGGAGAACGTCGAGAGGAGAAAAGAGGCGAAGAAAAACGAACGAACGCTTAAACGAGCCGTTCATTTATCCGCAGAGTTGCTCAACCGACAGGACCATCGAACGTGGAAGGATAAGAGAGATGCGGAAGATAACGATGCAGAAGAAACTGGTATCAAAGTTGAGAAGGAGGAGGAGGAAGAGGACGACGACGAAGACGCGTTGTACACGTAAACAAGTATCCGTACGATTTGAAAATATAAGAAGAGCGCAAATAATAACAACAACAAAACAAGAACAATAATACACAAACTAGGCCAGAGCTTTCAACGTCGCGACGACACCGCCAATCGCAATCACCCCCAACGCGACCGGCACGACCACGTTCATCATCCCTCCTTTCGTCGTCGCGTCCTCCTCCTCCGTGTACCCGTCGTTGTTCATAAATTTCGTCGACAGTGGGTTTCCTTCGCTATCTTCCAAGTTGTTCGCTTCCAACTCCATCACCACCGCTCTCGAGGCGTTCTCTTTGTCGAAGTTAATCTCCGTGATATCTCCAGAGATGGCGCCGAGGCCCATTTTCACGAGTTGTGACATGCCTTTTCCGGTCATGCCTTTCGGGTTTCCTTTCTCGTCCAATTCGTTCGAGAGTTGCTCCTCTTCTTTCTTCCAATTTTTAAGGAACGCTCCAGGACTCTGAATCATCGTCCGTCTTCTCCTCCTCTCGAATCCCGATCGGGAAAGCGCAAAAGAACGACGACAGTCGTTTTTCAGAGTGAGAAGAGAGCGCGTTTGGTGCGTCGTCTGCATCGTCGTCGTCATCATCATCAGCGCTTAGTTAAAGAGGAAATTTGTGATGATCCAAAAAAGATACGGAAATTTGTGGCTCTCATTTTGCTCTTTTTCTCTTCTTCTTCAACTAAAAAAAAACTCCTAAAAATTAACTACTACTAGGTATTTGGTTGCTACTACTTATATACGCTTTTGCGCTAGAGAACGTTGCTCACTAATATGCTAAATCCGAACGCGACGAACGCGCCGTGGAAGAATAATGTTTGGTAGGAGTGCGCGGACAAGAAGGAGGAGGATGTTTTCGCGGCCCCGCTTTTTTTGCCACGTTTGCCGCGTCGAGCCGCCCCGCGAGTTCTTCGTCGCTCCAAAGGCGGCGCGCTTTCTTCGTTGTCGGCATCTTCTTCTTCTTCTTCTTCTATGACCGCGCGTCGACTTCGGAGCGGGTATCGGTGGTGTGGCGGTTGAACAGCCTCTCTCCCGATCGCTTCGTCTTTCGTGGCTTCTAAACGAATCATGGACGGGAGTAAAAAAACGTAGACGAAACCGAAGCAGGCACCACAAACGCTCACGACGCCACCGACGTCTATGTTTTTATCCGCGGCACACAGCGTGCCGATGAAAAGACACACCGCGTTGATGACGGCGATACCACCCAGAGTCGTTTTCGATTCCGCGCGGCGACCGAAGAATAATCCGTACACGCTTGTTCGCAAAATGAAGAGTAAGAGAGGACAAATGGTGAACATTTGCAACGCCGCTGCAACGTGGGCCGTAAACGCGAACAGCGCCTTATTCGGTTCCGTCGGAAATGCGTTCAAAAAGTTCTCCGACGGGCCTTGTAACCCTATTTTTACTCTTTTTGCTTCCGAAGCAACGTACGTGGAACTGAAATTGCCTACTATTCCTACGCACATGTACGTTCCTACAGCAAGGATGTACGCGAAGACTAAATTTCGCATGTTGTTTTTGCTTTTCTTATTCGTTTTAAGCACCGGGACGACCGCGTGGTGCACGAAAAAAGCCGAGCTGCACGCGCCCAAAAGTGTGGCGACGCCACGAAACGCCGCCTTGCCTCCACGACTCGGGAAGAAATGTCTCGGTGCGACAACATTTTCTACGACGAGGCTTTGTAGAAGAACAAATGCGACGAGGTACGTCGTAAACGCCGGCCCAAACGCAGATAGTTTTACGAAAACGTCCGCGGATGTTCTCGTGGACATGCCGAAGAGCATCAAAGCGACAATTACCGAGGCCGTTTTGGGCGTAAAACAGTCGCCGTTCAACGACGATCGCCACGTGATTGTCTTTTGACAATTAATGTGGAGATCGTTGTTTTCGTGATGGTCGTTATCGTCGTCGTCTTTACTACTACTGGAAGGAGCGAAAGGGGAAGGCGGTGCTGCGGCTGGCAACGGAGGAGTCGCGTATATCGTCCCATTACCGCCGCTATCATTTGCATCGTCGTACATTAGGAAAAGAGCATCCTCCAGTGCTGTTGCCGTGCCGTTCACGCCGCCGCCCCCCGCGTCGCTACTATTCCTACTACTACTATTCGCATCACCACCACCTCGTACGTTTTTCTTCTTCTTCTCCCATTCCTTATCGTACTGTTCTCGCCAATCCGAATACCCTCCACTCACCAACCCGAACATCACATCCGACAAAATCATATCGTACACGACGACGGATTGCATCATGAGCAAGACGATACCTACGCGCGCCGCCCGCTTCCATTTTTTCCCAAACCATTCTCCAACCACGTCGGAATAGTCCGTCGGCGCGTGCTGAACACTGCTCCTCCTCGTACTATTACTACTATTACTATTTTTCTTCGTATTCACGGAATGTTCCACCAATCGACTCGCGCTAAACACGCAACAGAAGAACCCAAAGGTTGGACTTATTATCGCCCCTAAAAAAACACCGGATTGACTCATCGCCCACGGGAACACGAGCACGCTACCGGCGCCAACCATCGCGTTCCAAAGCGCGAAGACTATTTTGATGTCGTGCGTGGAGTACGTGTCGTCCACGTCCGTTTCGAGATTGTACCCGGGACTGTTTCCCGAAGGAGTGAGAAAGGAATCTTCCCCCGAGAGATCAAATTCTGTTCTTCCGTCGTTCGGAAGCAGCAAGACTTCTTCATCATCATCGGAAGAAGTATACTCCGACGACGACACGGAATGATCTGAGAGCAACCCCTGCGCGTGTTCTTCTTCTCTCTCGTCGTCTGGGTCGTCGTTCATCCTCTTATAAAAGTGAAGAATTTGCTCCACTTTTTATAACGGTCTTGGGGAAAACGAGAGTGAATTTAAGAAGGATGTGGCGGAGAGTGTTGTCATCCTCCACAATCTCTGCTCGGAGCTGCTGCCGTCGCTGCAATTATACTTCGTCTTGTTCTTCTTCTTATTATTCAACGAACGTGTCGAGTAAAGGAGAAGATGGAATCGAAGCTTCTTTTGAGAAATGCGTTACGGGGAAAAATGTCGAGAGATTGTATCGCCAAGGGTACGCGGTTTTCGAGGGCGGATTCGACTCGAACGTCGGGAAAGAACTTCGGAAAGAGATAGACGCGTTATTCCTTTCCTCCCCGGAACGGTTCGTTCCGAATTCCACAAGGTTCGTGAAAGACGGTTTCCAAACAGAGTTGGTGAAGAAAAATATTCTTGAGCTTTCGGCACCGTTCGTTGAAGAGACCGATGGAAGATATTTGCGCGCGTTGCAGAGAGATCGCACGTTATTGACGCTGTTGAACGTTTTAAAACCGAGCGAGACGCCGAACGAGATGTTATTCAACGTCTCTTTGAAGGTGCAAATGAATTTCGGCGAAAACGCGAGGTTTCCGATTCATTTCGATAGCGATAGCAGCACGGACAACAGGCGTTGGACGTGTCTCGTATATCTTAACGACGATTGGGAAGAGAAGGATGGCGGGGAGGTGGTCTTGTATTTACCTTTTCAAAAGGAGAAGATAGTTGTCGTGCCACCCAAGTTGGGTACGATTGTTATGTTTAATTCGAGGTACGTCGCGCATTCGACGTTACCTTACACGGGCAAACGTCGCGTTATGTTTACCCTTTGGCTGCACGCGAAAGGTGGGGAAGATGATAATAATGCGGAGAAGATGAAAGAGTCGAGTATTGTTAGCAATGAAAAAATAGAAACGGACGCGCAAGAGCAGTTGGAAAAACTTCTCGCGCCGGAGCAACGGAAACATCTCATGAAGTTGATCCTCGCGGAAGAGTGGGCGACGTCGATTGCGGAAGCTCACGACCGTTCCTCTGAACCCACGGCCAAAGCATTAAAGACTCACTGGGAAGAAATCGATATCATAGCCAGAGTCCTCGGGCAAGCTTTTCCTCTCGCGTTTGAGAAATTAGAAAAGTTAATGAAAACTGGGAAGATATCCGAATTTCCTTTGAAGTTTTAGAAAAGGAAAGGGAACGCGCGCTTGGAACAAAGAGAGAAAACTTCAACAAAGTATAAAACTGTACCGGTACCATACGGGTATATTTATTACAATACACATAGTTATAGATTCTTAGTACCTGGTAGTATATAGGCTAATATAGTATAGTATAGCAGTAGCATTTGCTAATTACAGCGCATCACCAGTGCCGTACGACGCTCCTTTAATCCCGGTCATTTTTCCCCTGCTGCCCGGAGAATCCGACGATAACGGCGAGTATCCTCTCTTCCCTCGTGGTTTTCTCGGAGTAGAAAAGAACGAATTCCATTTCGTGTTGTTCTTTTTGTGAAATAAACCACTATCGGTGGTTGGAGTGTTCTTTACTGGTTTCAAATCAGCATCTTCCATGACGTGCCTCGCCGGCCATCCTTGCCAGATGGCTTCCGCGGCGACGTCGTCGCCAACCATCGCCAACGTGTGGTCGAGCAAAATTGCGTCTGGACCAATGACAGATCCGCCCATAACTCGAGACTCCGAGCATAACGTTGCGCGTTCGCGAATGATAACCGTGTTCAACGAAAAAGTGCCCAATGTATTCGTATGTGCGATAACATGTGCAAAATTCACGCAAGCGCCGTCGCCGATGGAAATCAAATCAGGTTCCGGCATCGGAGGATCCGCGCCGGTTGGATACAAGCACACATTGTTTCCAATCTGGCACCCTTTAAAGCGATAGTACGCACACAAGTGCGCAGAGCCTCGAAGTAGCTTCGGATAGTCGTTCCAACTCAGCTGATCGGCAAGTTTCCATCTGAAGCAATAGCTAGACTTATCCCAGGCGTACATTCCAGGTTGACGTTTCCCGATGAGCAACCATTTGTTCATCAAACCTAACCCAATCGAAAGCGTCGTGTGTACCGCTTTGATCGCGAGAAATAGCACGTACAACAACGAAAAGTATTGCCAAGCTGGTATATCCTTCCACTCGACGTCCATCACGGACGCTGTGAAAAACGCGGTGACGTACCACGAAAAATACACCGGCAAAATGTTAAATGCAGTTTTCAATACTCTCGCGGAGATCCCGATGACCGGCATGACTTGCCACGGAATCACAGCGTACGTCGCTAAGCCTAGATATGTTGCACGACCAAAAGGTTTCGCCTCGACCACGCGCAATGATACCTCGTCGTCCAAGTGACTCGATTTACCCGGGTTGAGCATGACTGCGCGTCCGTCTCTGGACCCGACGTGGATACTGCCCGCGTTCAACGTCGTTCGTCTCGGAGCGACGCCACCAGATCCCAACAAAGCTTCCGGGTGTAACGTCACGCCACCGTAAATGATGCACCGATCCGCAACGTTTGCACCTCTGGCAATGTGGATGGGCAAAGAACCTAAAGCATCGCTCGGGTACAAACGAGACCGCGATCCGAACACGACGTCGTCACCGATTTCGATTAAATCGTACATCCCATCCGCCACGTGAACGCCGCTTCCCGGCCAGAAGATACGTTCGCCAATCTTCGAACCTAACGCACGCCAAATGAAAGTCGTGTACTTATAATGTTTGCCAAGAATTTCCCCGGCGCCACAAAATTTACCATCCGGTAGCAAGCGCGACATTAAGAAACGACGTGTGTATTCCCACTCTCGAGCGAAATACCCGGTTGGATTCGCTCCGGGCTTAAATTTACCAACGTACACGCGTTTGACTAAAATGACAGCGGTGATTTGAAGCAAAGGACCAATGGTCTCGTGTAACAAACGCGCCATGACAATACACGTCAAACGGAATGGATCCATAAACCACACGATGCAGTCTTGCCACGAGAGTCGAGCTAAGAGCATGACGAACACTTCCATGGCGTCCGTATCGTCGCCGATGCGTTCCAGCTGTTTTTGCCAGTTGACCATGCCGGCGTTTGCTAAGATGTTATCGTCTTTGGCCGCAGAGGAGTATAAAAGCTTCAATAGAAGCGCCCATGGTGCCCAACGTACGGTGTGTACAAACATGATTGCCGGATAGCCTAGAAAAAGCTTGAAAATCATCGACGGTCCCGGGAGACGTTCTCTGGCGCAAACTTTGTGCGTGTGCACGTTCACATTCGGATCGCGCTCTCTCCAACTTGTGTATGGTGGTAAAGTGGCATTCGCGGGAACAATGCCACCTGGGCCAATAATGGCGTGAACGCACACGGTTGCATTTTCGCCGATGTACACTGGCGACAAGCGCATGCCCCCGCGTCGCGCTTCAAACGCGCGCACTTTGGCAATCTCATCAATTGTCGCACCGTTATTGATGGTGATCAAATCAAACTCTGCAATATCTGTTGACGGTGAAACAGAAACGTTCCTACCAATATTCGCTCCCATTAAACGCATGTACAAGGTAAACGTTTGCGAGTTTGTTTTGAAGACGCCCAAGCCGCACATTTCGCGAACAAGATCGGCGAGCCACCACCTCAAGTAATACGAACCCCATAACCTATACGTCCCTGGTCGTAACCTTCCGACGCAAAGCCACTTGAAAATAATGGCAAACATCGGAAACGCAATCGAGCAAATCAGTTCGACGCAAATTAACGCCAAGAAAAAGGAGAAGAGCTGCACGGAACCATAGTGTCGTAATTTCAAAACGCTCGCCGTGCCTTCGTAGGAAGTACTCGTCACCATCAAGTGCAACGTGTGACGCAACCAGTGAACGCTCGGTGCTAACGTGTGAAAAATTGTACTCCAAGTCGTCAAAAACACCGTCCATCGAAACAAAGTCAAACTTGGTCGAATGATGAACAACGGAATTAACTGGATGAGCAAAGTCGACTGCGCGATTGAGGAATGCGGCTCCACCCAATTCACGGGACCGACCGGAACTTTCTTACTCTTATCGTCGGCAGCAGAGCCGCCTTTGGAGTTTCCACCGGATTTTTTCGCATCAATCTTCTTTGCAATCGCTTCGATGGTTCGTAGCTCAAACATATCCGCTCCAGTCATCGCTTTCATCCCAAACGCTTTTCGAAGCTTGAACGCCAGCTGACCGGCGGAAATAGACGTGCCTCCGACCGCGAAGTAATCGTCCTTTACGTTGACCATTTCTGGATCGACGCCGTGTAAGGTCGCCGCCCAGTACGGAATAATCAACGCCTCTGTGTCTGATTTTTTTCTCCCGGCTCGCGCTTTCGTTGTCAAACCTAAGATATAATCGTAATCGACTTCTCCTGTTTCGGCGTTCCTCGGAATCACGTTCGTCGGAACGATAACTTTCGGGTGGAAGCATCCAGCTAGTTTCGGTTTAATGAGCTTTAAAAGCTCCGTGTCTTCGTTTTCATCTTCGCCAACAGCTCGGTTGGACACTTTCACTACGCCAACGACAACACCGGAAGAATCTACCATGGTTTCCGCCTCTTCAACGTTGGCCAACGCTAACATCGCCGTTGTCACGCGATCTTTTGCAATATCGCTCGCACGGATAACTTCAACGTCTTTCGGAGATCCAGGGGTATCATCCGTTCCATGGTTCATATCTACGGCAAAATACGTTCGATCTAACTCGTTATCGTTTTCTTTCACTTCTGGAATGGATAATGCCTTGGCAATTTTTGCACGAGAGACTTTCCCGGTGAATCCTTTCGGGATGGAATCGGCGATGACCAAAATACTCGGCCATTTTGACGGTGGTAATCTATCTTGGACGTGCTCACACAAATACTTCAAACCAGCCGCAAAAGATGCCTGCGCAGGAGCGTCTTGCGTTGGTACCACAACAATCCCGACGCACTCTTGCAACGTCTCGTGCGCCACAGAAATACAGGCGCATTCAGAAACGCCCGCGTGCGATTGAATAGCGTCTTCGATTTCAATCGGCGAAATAATCTCACCGCCGCGATTGATTACTTCTTTCGAACGACCAGTGATGAATAAAAATCCATCGCTATCTAAACGACCGATATCGCCGGTATCGAACCAATTACCGTCAAAGAACTTCGCAAGCGTCGGTTGCGCGCCGCTCAACGCCGGTGACGATTTTCCCGACACGGATCCTTCTCTGGCTAAAGACGATGCGTCGGCTTTATCTACTTCATATTCGCTCATGACAATCTCGCCTCGGACGCATACCGCGCCAATTTCGTCCGTTTTACACTCCTCGCCGGTGTTTGGATCGTAAATGGCGATATCCGGACACATCGCTCGACCGGAACATCCTGGTTTCTCCAAAGCGTAATTCGCCGGAGGGCACGAAATAGGCATACATTCTGTCATACCGTACGAAGGCAACACCACGGCTCCGTTGAACGTCTTTCTTAACTGTGTGGAAAGCGTGTGCGGCAACGGCCCCGCCGCCGCGGCGACCAGGCGAATCTTCGAGTACTCCAAAAACTTGGGGTTCTCTTCGCCGGACTTTTGAATCAACGCGTGCATGGTCGGTGCGCCGTAATACCACGTCGATTCTCTCGCTTTCAGCGTCATCCAGAAATCTCTGGCGTCGAAAAACGCCATCGCCGCTAACGAGCCACCAGAAAAGATTGGCGCCAACACGTTCCGACAAATCCCTCCGACGTGAAACAAAGGCATAAAGTTACAACACTTATCCGTATCGTTCAGCTCGCACGAAGATGCAATCGCAATTGCCCCGACTGCCAGCTGTGATATCGTAATCGGTACCACCTTTTTCTTCCCACTCGACCCGCTCGTATGCAACACCAATCCGACGCGCGCTCTGGGATCTTCCATAAACGTCGACTTCAACTGCCTTCGACTGAACACTTTCCGTTTAATTCGCGTCGCGTCCACCCGAAACGGATCGCCTTCCATCTCGAACATGCCCGATTTCTTCTCATCTGGAACGATTAAAATCGGAATCAACCCTAACTGGTCCACCACGCTTTTAATTTTCTTCTCGCTATCTCCCGTATCTCTTTGGTACAAAATCACGCTCACGTTTGTGGACAAACACTCCGCCACGGTCTCCTCCACCGTCGTTTGCGGGTTAATAGGTACGCAACAGTGCTTGTGCATAGTCGCCAACAAGCTCGTCACCAGCGTTGGTCCGTTTGGAACGCACACCGCGATACGCAACGAATGTGCCGTCGCGCCGCACCTCTCGAAATCCTTCTGACAGCGCGCGATAAATTTCTTCAACTCCTCGTGCGTCAAAGCCTGTCTCTGGTCCATGTGCCCGCCACTCAGCGCGACTTTATTCGTTTGCGGTAAAAGTTCGGTCAAGCTCATGTACGGCGGCAAATTGTCGATGATCGCCTTATCTCTCAACCTTCCTTCTCTGTGTAACTTTTCGCACTGATCCAACAAAGGCCGAAGCGGCACCGAGGACTCCCTCGCCGTGTGCAACGTCTGTTCTGTTCCCGGCGTCGACGACGCCGCGCCGCTTCGGGGACTCCCTCCTCCACCACCACCGGCAAACGGCCCGAGCTTATTCCTCAAAAACGCTTGCGCGCGACCTCTCGGCGACGACGCCGTGGACAAAAACGTCTCCGCCGATCTAAACGGAGGCGCAAGAGGTTGTTGATTCGGCAATTCTTTTTCCCCACCATCAAGAGAGGAAATGGTGCCCGCGGTATTCTTCTTCGCATCATCCTCCCCCGCGTTTGCAGTAGTATCAGCAGTAATTAGTGTCGTCCTCTCCAAGCTCATCGACTGCCGCCTCTCCATCTGTAAATCCTCGATGAGGTGTTGCGTCGTTTCCTCCATCGACTCTCTGTGTTGTCGTTGTTGTTCTTCTCGTTCTTCTTCTCCTAAAAGAGGCTGTTGATTTTGTTCCCATTTTTGTTCCGAGGAGGAGGACATTTTCGTTTGTTAAAAACAAATCTCTCTCTTTCTCTCCGTGTTCTTCCGAGCGCGTTCGCTCTCTCGCGCGCGGAAACGAAGAAGTGTCTTTCCCTCTCTCTCTCTCGAAAAGGAAACGCTCGAAAAGAAAGAAGACGAAGAAGAAGAGATGAGAAAGCAAAATCAGTGTGCCGCGAAAAGTCTGGTTTTTCCTTCGAAAACAACACCGCTAAACCGATAGATTTGAGGTAATTAATAAGCGATTTAACCGATTTTGAGGACGAAACGCGTGTGTTTTCGTTGAACAAAAAGCTCTGTTCAAAGTTTGTTTGTTTGTGTGAGTGATGAGAGAGGAAAAAAGAGCGAGAGAGACGCGAGAAAACACACGCGCGCAAAAAACAGTGAGTGTACCAGGAGGGCACGCACACAAAATCAATCATGGAGGAGGACGAGGAGGAAAAAAACGAGTCGTTCGACGAGGCGAAGAAGAACGCGAACTGCGTGGGCCCATCCGCGACGACCGCGGGGAAAGCGTCGGCGTGCGACGGATGCCCGAACCAAAAAGAGTGCGCGAGTGGGAAATTTCAAAACGTGAACAACGGGGAAAAGACGGAAGAGGAACTCGCGATTGCGAGTCGACTCGCGG
>Ga0181557_1000252_pt1 | contig 70600 bp, 69 predicted proteins | sample 011ome_23_FD_148632 | JGI IMG/M metagenome (GOLD analysis project Ga0181557, IMG submission 148632) | Coastal salt marsh microbial communities from the Groves Creek Marsh, Skidaway Island, Georgia - 011506CT metaG (spades assembly) | ecosystem: Environmental > Aquatic > Marine > Intertidal zone... | reverse complement strand
TATGCCGCTGATCATCAAGGTAGCCTCTATACCAAAAGAGCGCATGCAGGTTTATTTTATTGACAATGACGATTATTTCAAGCGAAAAGCGACCTATGCCGACGAAGACGGTGTGCTTTATGAAGATAATGACGAACGTGCCTTGTTTTTTGCCAAAGGGGTGGTTGAAACAGTAAAGAAACTGAATTGGGGTCCTGATATTATTCATGTTCACGGTTGGCTCGCTTCTTTGCTGCCGCTGTATTTGAGAACCTATTACGGAAATGAGCCTTTATTTGATGGTTGTAAAATTGTGACCTCTCTTTACAGTCAAGGTTTTGAGGGTACCTTATCTCAGGATCTTTCTAAAAAAATAAGTTTTGATGGCATTGATGGAGCACATTACGCACATCTAGACACTCCAAGCTACCTCAATATTATGAAAACCGCTATCGATCACTCTGATGGGGTGATAGAAGGCTCTCCGGACTTGTCCGATGAATTATCAGCTTATCTCAAAAAAGCAACTTGCCCTGTGTTAAACTTTCATAATAAAGATGAATTTTCTCAGGCTTATATCGATTTTTACAAATCAAAAGTCCTCGGAGCATAGGCTCTTCAAAATTTATGAACGTGACACAGCGTATTCCTCATTTTATTTGGGTTTTATTAGTGATTATTGGTTTTGCCTCATGTGATGAGAGTTTTACCAATCTGGATACCGATTTAATCGATCAAAATTACACTACCCCAGACACTGTTTTTTCTGTCCGTGCCTACAGTAGGTTTGTAGGGCCAGTGCAGTCTAACAATCAATTGAGTTATAAGCTTGGGTATTATAATGATCCGCTGTTTGGTCCTCATTCTGCGGACTTTTTAACTCAGGTAGTCCTGTCGGCCAATAACCCTGCATTTTCTGTTGATACGCTTAATCCGGTCTTGGAAAAAGTTATTTTGGCCCTACCGTATTACAGTACCTCAGACACGGATGACGAGGGAAATCCTGTATTTGACTTAGATTCTATCTTTGGTAGCGATCCAATTAAACTTTCGATATACGAGTCCAATTACTTTTTACGTGATTTTGATCCCGCGACCGGTTTTGCAGAGCCCCAGCAATATTTTTCAAATCAGCGCGAAACCTTTCAAAGTCAGCTCGGCTCCCTCCTTATTGAAATTCCTGAATTTGTCGCCAGCAATGAGGTTGATGAATTTATAATTGAAGATCTCGACACCTTGTCGTTTAATCCTGGGATTAACTTGGAATTGCCTCTGGAGTTTTTCCAAGAAAAAATTTGGGACCAACAAAACCAAGAGGTCCTTCTTAATAACAACAATTTCAAAGATTACTTCCGCGGAATTTACCTCAAAGCGGAACCAGTCGACGGAAGTGGGCATCAAACTATTTTTGATCCAACGGAAGGGAAAATCACACTTTATTACTCTGCCGAGACCTCAACTTTTGATGATTCTGGAAATCAGTCCACCAATGACGATGGAGAAATTATTCGAGACGTATTTTCATACGATTTGAACTTTTCTGCCATTAAGGTCAATGTTTTTGATCACCAGTGGCCGACTGAGGTGATACAGGCCATAGAATCGGGAGATTCTATTCAGGGGGCGGAAACCTTGTATGTAGATGGGAATGATGGAATCGCTACAATCATTGATTTATTCGGCAACGATGATAACCAAAATGGCCTTGATGATCTGCAAGAGTTACAGGAAGAGGGTTGGCTTGTCAATGAAGCCAATTTGATTTTTTACGTCGACCAAGATAAAATAAATAGTCCGAGCCAGGAGCCAGAACGCCTTATGGTATTTGACACCAAAAACAGTGCAATCTTGGCTGATTATTCAATTGACTTGACCTCAAATCTACCCCCAATCGATGCGATAACCAATCACCTAGGGCGTTTGGTTCGTGGCAGTGACGATCGCGGAGAATATTATAAAATTAAACTGACCGCACATGTGAGCAATCTTATTAACCGAGATTCAACCAATGTGTCTTTAGGTTTGGTAGTTTCTCAAAATGTATCATATGTAGGCTTTTTTGATATGCAAACTGCGCTGTTAGAACAAGGATTTGACCGAATCCCCGGAGGGGCTATTGTCGCTCCTCAAGGCACGGCATTGCATGGCAATTTAGCTTCTGACCCTGAAAAACGATTGCGTTTGGAATTATACTACACCAAGCCGGAATAATTTTTTTGGACGAACCGAAATAAAGAACTACCGATAAATAACTATTTAATGTAATGTGCCGTAGGTTGTATCCTACTGCATTTAATTAGTATTTTTCAGAATTATGTGTGGTATTGTCGGTTATATTGGCTCCAAAGAAGCTTATCCCATTGTTTTAAATGGACTTAAGCGTTTAGAATATCGTGGTTACGATAGTGCAGGTATTGCACTTTATGACGGGGCAAAGACTCATTTGTGTAAAACCAAAGGCAAGGTCAGTTCATTGGCTGAGAAATTCTCTGCACAAGGCGTACCACAGGCGCAAATTGGTATTGGCCATACGCGTTGGGCGACTCATGGGGTACCCAATGATGTCAATTCTCACCCACATACCTCAAACAGCGGAGATCTAATATTGGTGCATAATGGTATTATTGAGAATTATGCGTCTCTAAAAAAAGTACTCCAACAACGCGGTTATGTATTTCATAGCGATACGGATACGGAAGTTTTAGTCAACCTAATTGAGGAGGTAAAAAAGACCAACAAGGTTAAATTAGGAAAAGCGGTACAGTTGGCGTTAAAAGAGGTAGAAGGCGCCTATGCCATTGCGGTTTTTGATCAATCTAAACCGAACGAGATGGTTGTGGCTAAGCTCGGTAGCCCTTTAGCCATCGGTGTTGGGGAGAATGAGTTTTTCATTGCCAGTGATGCTACTCCTTTTATTGAGTTTACCAATCAAGCCATTTATCTAGAGGATCATGAAATGGCGGTATTGCGCCTTGGTCGTGACGTTCGCGTTCGGGACCTAAAGGAGGATATCCGCTTAGATTCTGCCATACAGGAATTAAGCCTGAGCGTAGAGCAAATCGAAAAAGGGGGGTACGACCACTTTATGCTTAAAGAAATTTACGAGCAACCTCGCGCCATATTGGATACCTTTCGCGGGCGTTTATTACCTTCTGAGGGGCTCATAAAACTAAGCGGCCTTGATAATTATCTTTCACGCTTCATTCAAGCGGATCGCATTATAATTGTGGCTTGTGGAACTTCTTGGCATGCGGGTCTAGTGGCTGAATATATCTTTGAAGAATGGGCGCGTATTCCGGTTGAGGTGGAATATGCCTCGGAGTTCAGATACCGCAATCCTATTATCACTAAAAAAGATGTGGTGATCGCCATCTCTCAAAGCGGGGAAACCGCTGATACCCTGGCGGCCATAAAACTCGCTAAGAGCCAAGGGGCTTTGGTTTACGGTGTTTGTAATGTGGCAGGTTCTTCTATTGCCCGTGAAACAGATGCAGGAAGTTATACTCATGCGGGTCCAGAGATTGGGGTTGCCTCGACTAAAGCCTTCACCACTCAGATAACGATATTGACTTTGATGGCTTTGAAATTGGCCAAAGAAAAGGGATCGATTTCGGAGTCCGTTTATCGTCAACACCTCTATGAGTTGGAGCAAATTCCTGAGTTAGTTGCGCAAGCCTTAGAAAGCGATGGCGTAATTAAAGAGATTGCCCGTAACATGGTCATGGCACAAAATGCACTTTATCTAGGGCGCGGGGTGAATTTTCCGGTGGCATTAGAAGGGGCCTTAAAGCTTAAGGAAATATCTTATATCCACGCAGAAGGCTATCCTGCCGCTGAAATGAAGCATGGCCCGATCGCACTTATTGACGTGCAAATGCCGGTGGTGGTTGTGGCGGTAAACAGCAATCATTACGATAAAGTGGTCAGTAACATTGAGGAGATCAAAGCGCGAAAGGGACGGATTATCGCTATCGTCACAGAAGGCGATACGGTAATCAAAGCCTTGGCCGATTCAATTATCGAGGTTCCCAAAACTACTGAAGCCTCTTCGCCACTGGTGACGACCATTCCCCTTCAGCTACTTTCTTATCACATAGCCGTGATGCTCGGGCGCAATGTAGATCAGCCACGAAATCTCGCTAAATCGGTTACCGTGGAGTAAGTCATAAAGACTTGTAAAAGTGAAAGCCTAAAATTTTAAACCCTAGGTCAAAGTAAAATTTATGCGAGCGTGCATTGGTCACGTAAGTGTTTAGCTCTATGGTTTGACACCCATGCGCTTTGGCCCATTGCTCAATTAGATCAATAAATTGGGCCCCATAACCCTGAGATTGATGCCCGCTGGTGACAATGACGTTATCGATTTCGATTTGTTTTCCACAATAATGCCGCACGGTAATCCAGCCGCTGGAGAGCCCAATTAAATGATCGCCTTTAAAAAGACCAAAACATCGGTAGTTCGCGATGCCAAACATTTCTTTTTGATTGCTTTCAATAGTCTGTTTGTCCAGTTCAGGATTAAGCTCCTGAATTAATGGAACAATGCGCTTGATATCTTTGGGCGTCAAAATTTGGAAAGTTAACATGGGCAATGGATAAAATTGAACTTAAAAATAATCATTGTGCCTTATACTTTGGCCGAAGAACAGATATTTTAATCCATCTAAAAAAATGACTCCAGTAGTGGTGTAGCTGGCTAAGATTAGCAAAAAATAATGTAGGATATCACAAGAAACAGTATCTTTTACCAAAAGAATAAAGATGAAAACATTTAAAGTATTTATGAGTCTGATACTTTTGGCGAGCATAATATCCGTTCAGGCTCAAGTCAGGACCATTGACGGGATTGATTTCCCGACTGAAATAATGATCAAGGATCAAAAAACTGTTCTAAATGGCGTAGGTCTCCGTGAGAAATTAGGCTTTTTAGATCTCTATGTTGGCGCCCTTTATGTGCCCATTAAAACAAAAGATGCTAAAAAGGTGATTTTGGCTGATCAGGTCATGGGGATTCGTATCGTAATTGCCTCGACACTGGTCACAAGAGATCGATTTATAGAGGCTTTGGAAGAGGGATTTAAAAATTCTTCAGCGGGAACCTACGCGCTTAACGATATTGAATTATTCAAACAATACCTTAACGATCCGTTTAATAAAGGCGACGAAATCCTGTTGACCTACCACCCAGGAGATGCGATTTATCTTTACAAAAATGGCATTGAGCGCGGAAGTTTCCCTGGTTTAGCATTCAAGCAGGCCTTATTTGCAATATGGCTTGGAGACAAGCCGGTCCAAGAAAGCCTCAAAGAGGAAATGCTGGGGCTATAGCAGAATCAAATCTTTGAGTTTGGGGTAATTGCATTTGGTCGAAGTTTATGGGCTTTAACCGATATCAATACGAAATATTATTATATTTGAGAACATTTGCCCCAGTATTTTCAACCCGAATGATGTAAATATTGACCTCTTATCCGCCCGCGCACACAACCTGAGATGGGCCACCTTACCCAAGGACGTAATTCCTTTGACCGCAGCTGATCCTGATTTCCCTATGGCCCCACCCATCAAAGAGGCCTTATTCAAATATATTGATGGCGGTTATTTAAGTTACGGCCCCGCAGAAGGTTTGGAGTCTTTTCGTGAGGCCGTAGCAAAAGACTATGAGCGTAAAAATCAAGTGACCTATGCTTCGGAGTTAATTCTTCCTGTAGATAGCGCTGCTTTTGGTATTTACTTGACCTGCAAAGCATTTAATGAAGTAGTTCATCATTACCTCTGGCCTAGAAAATTTTCAAAAATATTGCGTCATTTTAGAGGCCTTTGAATCGTCTAATTAACGTACTCGCTGGAATTGAGGACGCACCTGAATTAAATGATCTAATCGAACTTACAAGTTTGATAAACTCCATAGAATAAGGACCAAGATAAGTCCAGTAATTCCTTGAATTAAGGTGGCTAGAGTGTGGTGCCTATAGGCCGTTTTAACGTCTATACCTCCCATCTGTGAAACGATCCAAAAATATGAATCATTGGCGTGAGAAACGGTCATAGATCCTGTTCCGATCGCGATAATTACCCAAACTTTATCGAGCTCGGTAATCATGCCCAACTGCCCTAAAATGGGAAAGATAATGGATGCGGTTGTGATTATAGCCACCGTTGATGACCCCTGCGCCGTTTTAAGTAATGCAGCGATGCCAAAGGGAATAACTAATCCAAACTGCTGAATTTCAGTATATGCGCTAAGATATTGAGTAAGGGGTAATTCTTTGATAATTCCCCCGAGTGCGCCACCCATTGCCGTAATGAGCAAAATTGGCGCGGCTAGTTTTAAACCACCCTCGAGCAGATTTTTTTTCGATTGATCGCCCTTTATTCGTTTTTCGTTATTTAATCTCATCGCTAGTAAGAGGCCTATAAACAGGGCGGCTTCAGGGGAGCCAATTAGGGCAATAATATTGTTAAATGCGCCGAGCTTAGGAGAAATAAATTGAACAATACTGCCCGCGGCCATAAGGAGAATTGGCACCACGATAGGACTCAGTGATTGATAAATATTAGGCAGATTATCTGGGGAAAACGGCTCTTGATCTATGTGCGCGACGTTATGGAATTCGAAAGAGGTCGTCGCTTTATATTTTTTTGCAAGATATTGAGCATAAATTGCCCCAACCATCACCAGAAGAAATGCCACCAAACCTCCAAATACTATCAGTAATAAAAGGTTTTGAAGTTCAAGTTGTGCCGCAGCAGCAAGTGGCCCCGGAGTGGGAGGAACCAATACGTGCGGCGCAAAAAGACCAGTTGATAAGGCAATGGTCAGAGCTATTCTTGGTGTTTTGCTCTTTTGAGCAAGGGTTTTGTTTAGTGCTGATAAAATAACAAAAGCTGAATCGCAAAATACAGGAATGGCTACAATATAACCAATAGCGCTAATGGCGTAGGGTAAAGGCAATTTACTCAGCCTTTTCAAAAGGCTTTGAGCAATAGACTGAGTCGCCCCCGATTGCTCTAAATAAACCCCGATAAGGGTTCCAAAAACGATGAGCAGACCAATACTCTCAAAGGTCTTACCAAAGCCTTTAGTTATTAATGGAATGAGGGTATTCGCAGGAATTTCTGCCAATATACCTAGGCCAATAGCCGCATAGAGGAGCACAAAAAATGGATGCAACTTGAGCTTTGTCGTCCCAATAATAATCCAGACTACCGCAATAAGGAGTAAGGTCAGGGTCCAAGTCATTGTCGCGTGTTTTTATATAAAGACCAAACTCGATAGAGGGTATCCTCTAAAAGTCGCTCCGTGTTGCGCTTTGAGTCTTCCAGGGTCATCGGGCCTTCTTGAATACTGAAAAGACTTGTAAGCCCTGCCTTGCCATAGACCTCATAAGGGGGTTCAATAGACCCCGCAATACCAATTACTGGTTTGCCGTGTTTCATGCCAAGTTTGGCTACTGAAATGGGCACTTTACCGGTAAGCGATTGATGATCAATGCGTCCTTCGGCGGTAATAATCAGGTCGCAGGCTTTGATTTTCTCTTCAAGTGAGGTCATCTTACAAAGCAGTTCAAACCCCGAAATAAGCTCTGCCTTGAACAAGCCATGGAGGCCAGCGGCAGTTCCTCCCGCAGCGCCGCCCCCCGCAATTGTATCAATTGAGACCCCAAGAGTGTCAGAAATTTTTTGAGCGAAATGCGTTAGCGCCGATTCTAAGCGTACAATATCATTTTTTGAAGCCCCTTTTTGTGGGCCGTAGGTGTGGCTTGCCCCTTTGGGCCCAACCAATGGATTGTTTACATCGCAAGCGATCTGCCACTTTATTGACTGAAGTTCCTTCGGAGGGATTAATGTAGCAAGTTCTTGAAGAGCGGCTCCGCCTCTGGGCAGTTCAGTTCCATGTTTATCGAGAAGTTTACCACCTAGAGCCGAAATGATGCCGGCTCCGGCATCATTGGTCGCGCTGCCGCCTATGCCGAGAATAATCTCAGTGGCGCCCTGTTCGATAGCGTGTTTGATCAGCAGCCCCGTGCCGTATGTGGAGGTGATTTTTGGATCCCGTGCCTCTGGTTCAATCAGGTGAATCCCACTGGCGGCTGAGAGCTCAATCCAGGCTGCAGGCCGCTGTTTAAATCGGAAGTACTCCGCGCTTATGGGGTGCCCAAGTGCATCTTGTGTGGAATAAGTCACACGATAACCTCCGGTGTTGGTTCCGGTGTTCAGGGCTTGCTCTAATACTTCAATGGCCCCTTCACCGCCGTCCGAAAAAGGCATAAGCGTACAGCGCGCTGCGGCATCGGCAGCACCGATGCCGCGGGCAATAGCCTTTGCTACACCTGAAGCATCCAGACTTTCCTTGAAAGAATCACATACGATTAATACCTTAGTGCTCATGGCTTAAAGTTACAAAATGTCCCCGACTGATAACTATGGCCTACACCTGCATTAAATCGGCTTTGATTGCTTATTTTTAGGTCGTGAAAAAAGTCATCCATTTAATCTCCGGCCCGCGAAATATTTCTACGGCGCTCATGTATTCCTTTGCTCAGCACCCTGAATTTATGGTTATGGATGAGCCCTTTTATGCTTATTATCTTGCTCATGTCAAAGATCGAGAAGAGCATCCCATGGAGCGTGAAATTTTGGACACTATGCCTACAGAGCATCAGGAGGTTTTGGATCAAATATATCAAGCAGTTTCCAAGCAAAATGTCTTTGTCAAGAATATGGCGCACCATTGCCTTGAGCCCGAGCCCTTTTACATGAAGGATTGGCAAAACGTTATTCTAATACGCGATCCAAAAAAGCTTTTACAGTCATTTGCCAAGGTCATCGAGTATCCCGACCTTGACGCTATAGGGATAAAACGAGCCTTTGAACTTATGGGGTTTTTTGACAATCACAATATCCCTTATACCGTAATAGAAAGTGACGAACTGATGATTGACCCCCCTCAATATTTACAGCAACTATGTGCGGCATTAAAAATTCCATTCAGTATAACTATGTGTCATTGGCCGATTGGCCCCAATGCCGCCGATGGAATTTGGGCGCCTCACTGGTATAAAAATGTACATAACAGTACGAGTTTTGCCAAACCAAAAATCACTAAAGACCCTGGATTTTGGAACGATCATCTCGAGTCTGTGTTCCAAGAGGCCTTGCCTTTTTACAATAAACTACACCAAAAAGTACTCTTAAATAAAAGCAATCATGTTACAAAAATTTGACCCCCGAAATCAGGACATTAAAGTGTGGATAAAAGATCGTTTATATCCGCGGCATGAGGCAAAAGTCTCCGTATTTGATAGTGTTGTGCAGGGTGGTGACGCTGTATGGGAAGGGCTTAGGGTCTATCCAGAGGGAATCGTTTGTTTGGACGATCATTTAAATCGTCTTTTGGCTTCGGCCAAGACTTTGGCTTTTACAGACATCCCTACTAAGGCAGAAGTCATTGAGGCTATCGATAAAACACTAAAGGCCAACGGAATGACCGATGACACCCATATTCGATTGACGTTAACCCGCGGCGAAAAAATTACCAGTGGTATGGATCCTCGCCTAAATCAAAATGGTTCTTGTTTGATTGTTTTGGCCGAATGGAAGCCCCTCGTTTATGATAATAATTCGGGGATCAAAGTCATCTCGAGCAGTCAACGTCGTAACGCCCCGCAATTTCTAGACAGTAAAATTCATCACAATAATTTACTCAATAATATCCTGGCTAAAATTCAGGCCAATGTTGCGGGTAAAGATGCGGGTCTTATGCTTGATGAACGTGGATTTGTGGCAGAGCTCAATGGCAGCAACTTATTTGCCCTTAAAGAGGGTGTTGTGCACACGCCATTCGCTCACGCTTGTTTGCCCGGAATTACCCGAAAAACCGTTATGGACATTTGCGCAAAAAATGGCGTTCCCTGTATCGAGGCCGATCTCAGTTTGTCCGAGTTTTATAACGCAGATGGAGTTTTTGCCACTGGAACTATGGGGGAATTGACCCCAGTGGTAGAAATCGATGGTCGTGAAATCTCAAAGGACCATCCTGATTTACGTCGTATTTTGTCCTTATTTAAGGATTCGATTCGCAATTATTGCCAGCCGCTGTATTAATAACCTGCGGGACAGTTTAAGTGAATTTTAGGCAAGAAAAGTGTTGTGTTCTAATCCTTTGATAGGATAATTCGACCAAATGAATATCTAAAATAATCTTTCAATCGGTTATTTAAGGAGGTTTGAATACTTGTAATTGGGGCAAAAAAACCACATTTAAACTTCCGAATCAGCCATATTTATAAGTATATTTAACAAATTTTAACTAATCAAATTATGAAAAACGTATTGTTTGTTTGCGGCTTGCTATTGAGTTGCATCACTTATGCGCAGACCAATGTTCGCGGAACAGTGGTTGATGAGGCAGGGGTTCCTGTAGTGGGAGCCAATGTTGTAGCTGTAGGAACTGCAGCGGGGACCGCTACTGATTTCGACGGTAATTTTGCGTTGCTTGTAGATGCTGAGCCGCCATTTAATCTTGAAGTTTCAAACATTGGTTACGCCTTGCAAAAAGTAACCGTAACTGCAAATAATCAATCACTGAGCGTGACCCTAGTCGAAGGCTCGGAATTGGATGAAGTGGTTATTTCAGCTTCTAGAACACCTGAGCGTATTTTTGAGTCGCCAGTAACGATTGAGCGTTTTGGACTTAAAGAAATCAAGAACACAGCCTCTGCTGATTTCTATGATGGACTAGAAAACTTAAAAGGTGTAGACATCAACACTAACAGTTTAACCTTTAAATCGATCAATACCCGTGGATTCGCCACCTTCGCGAACACCCGTTTTATGCAGTTGGTAGATGGAATGGATAACGCTGCACCAGCTTTGAACTTCCCTTTGGGTAACCTTTTGGGGATGACCGATACCGATGTTCAAAGTGTTGAGATTCTTCCTGGAGCGGCTTCTGCGCTTTATGGGGCAAACGCTTTTAACGGAATCTTGTTCATGGTGAGTAAAAATCCATTTGACCATCAAGGGATCAGCGTTTCTTTAAAACAAGGTCAAACTTCTCAAACTTTTGTTGGGGACAATCCTTATACTGATGTGAATTTCCGCGTCGGACACAAGTTCAGTGATAAACTGGCCGTGAAAATAAACGGAGGTTATCTCAGCGGTACTGATTGGGGGGCAAACAATTACGATGGTAAAGTTGGTACGGGCGCTTCCCGTGCGGACATTAACTATGACGGGGTAAATGTCTACGGTGATGAGGTATCGACAAACATCAACGGAGTTGCGCAAGCCTTAGTTGGTTTAGGTATTCTTCCTGCAGGTGCTGAACAATTAGTGCCTTCGGTAAATGTGAGCCGTACCGGTTATAATGAAATTGACCTTACTGACTATACTGCGGAGAGTATCAAAGCAGACTGGGGCGTTTACTATCGTCCGTTTGAAGATGATTTAGAGATCTCTTATGTTGGAAAATACGGTACGGGATCTACGCTTTATCAAGGGGCGAATCGCTATGCTATCGATAATTTTGAAATGTCTCAGCACAAATTAGAAGTGCGTAATAATAACTTTTTTGTTCGTGGGTATATGACTACTGACAACGCAGGAGACAGTTACGATATGGTCTTTACGGGAATCAACATCAACCGCGCATGGAAAGATGATGCCACTTGGTTCGGTGAGTATGTGGGTGCTTTTGTGCAGTCACAGCTTTATGCTGGGTTAACGCCAGACCAAGCTCATGATTTTGCACGACAAACCGCAGATACAGGACGTTACTTGCCAGGATCTGCTGAATATGAAAATGCATTTAATACAAGTATCAGTGATCCTGATTTAACCACCGGGTCAAAATTCACGGATAATTCAAAAATTTATCACGCGGATTACAACTATAATTTTTCTGAAATATTCAAGCCATTTGAATTACAAGTGGGTGGATCGTTCCGAACCTATAGTCTTAACTCGGGAGGAAGTATCTACACGGATTCGGATGGTCCAATTGATTATTCTGAACTAGGTTTTTACACTCAAGGTCAAAAGAAATTCAACTTAGCGGACAACTTGGATCTTAAGTTAACCGGATCTGTACGTTATGACAAGTCAGAATTATTTGATGGATTTTTCTCGCCACGTTTGGCTGCTGGTTTTACCATAAATGATAACCACAATATTCGTGCGTCGATCCAGACAGGATTTAGAAACCCAACAACCCAAGATTTATATATCGGATTGGACGTAGGACGGGCCATCTTAGTCGGAGGGGCAAGTAACAACCCAGAACGTGATGTGCGTGAATACGGATTGAGCCCAACAGGACAAGCCATCACAGGTGCTGCATCATTGAATGTAGACGGTACAGGTGCTTATAATAACTCATTCTTTGCAAGCTCTGTTGGGGCCTTCGCTGCTACCGGAGATGTCAGTGCCTTGAATGTTGCGAATTCAAATTACGTTAAGCCTGAACAAGTCCGCTCTATTGATTTTGGATATCGCGGGAAACTCGGTAAACTGATTGTAGACTTTAACTGGTACTATAACACTTACAATGATTTCATTTCTAATGAAACCGTTATCGCACCGTTTTATGGCGATGTAGCATTAACCGAGACGTTACCTAATGGAACACCGCTTGCTGTTGCCGCAATCGCGAATGGTGACTATCAAGTCTACCAAGTTTACACGAATTCTGAAGAAGAAATCAATTCTTATGGAGGAAGTCTTGGACTTTCTGCCAAGGTTTTCGGAGGATACGATTTAGGTGCAAGTTATACCTATGCGGTACAAGATCGCGTGGGAGGTAACCTAGACTTTAGAACAAACTTCAATACACCGCGAGACAAATTCAAATTCTCTTTTGGAAACACCGAGGTTATTGAGAATTTAGGGTTCAATACTGCTTGGCGTTATGTTGGAGACTACAAATGGGAAGCAACCTTTGGCGATGGAGATATTCCAGCGTATAATGTATTTGACTTCCAAATCAACTACAGAATGCCAAACTTCTTGAAGTCTACCTTTAAACTAGGAGCAGCAAATGCCCTTGGCGAAGAGTACATTCAAGCCTATGGAACAGGCCGAATTGGTTCCATGTATTACTTATCATGGACAATTAATAATTTATAATAATTATGAAGATGAATTTTAAATATTTAGGTTTTGCTTTACTGGCACTTGGAATTGTGTCTTGTGAAAGCGATGATATGACAGAGACAGCGGCCCCAGAGCAAACTGTGGCCTTGACTGCTGGAGATGCCGATTTCTCCAATTATGTGGCCTTAGGGGCTTCTTTTACCGCTGGATTTACTGATGGTGCTTTATTTAAAGCAGCACAGACTAATTCATTCCCGAATACATTGGCAACTCAGTTTGCCGCTGCCGGGGGCGGTGATTTTAATCAGCCTATGATGACGGATAACGTAGGAGGGTTACTTTACGGAGGTAATCGAATTGCGAATCCGAGATTGTACTTCAATGGATCTGGTCCGGCAGTACTCGAGGCAAACCCAACCACTGAAGTGACCAATGTAGTCGCCGGAGTATTCAATAATATGGGTGTCCCTGGAGCAAAAAGTTTTCACTTTCTAGCCAATGGTTACGGTAACCTAGCGGGTGTGCCTCTTGGTTTAGCGAATCCTTATTTTGCCCGTATGGCGAGCTCTGCTAATGCCTCTATGTTAGAGGATGCAGTAGCGCAAAACCCAACATTCTTTACTTTGTCGGAATTTGGTGGGAATGATGTTTTGGGATATGCAACCTCTGGAGGAAGTGGTGTTGATCAAACAGGAAATTTAGACCCAACGACATACGGTGGTAATGATATAACCGATCCTAACGTATTTGCTGCAGCTTTGTCAGCGACTCTTGATGCATTAACAGCCAATGGCGCTAAAGGTGTTGTGGGTAATGTACCTTACGTAACTTCTTTGCCTTATTTTACGACGGTGCCCTATGCACCACTCGATCCAAGCAATCCTGATTTTGGGCCACAGATTCCTCTCCTAAACGAGACATTCGGTCCATTAAATCAGGTATTTGACGCCTTGGGTGTACCAGAGCGCAAAATTATTTATAGTGAGGATATGGCGAGTCCGGTTGTGATTATGGACGAGAGTTTACCAAATATCGTAGACCAACTTTCTGCGGTCTTGCAGTCATTAGGATATCCTGAGGCTTTTGCGAATTTGTTGGCCACTCAATTCGGTCAGTCGCGACAAGCAAACGAGGCCGACCTTATGGTTTTAACGAGTGCTACTCATATCGCAACCGTGGATACAGACTATGCGGCTTCAATATACCCAGCAGTTTATGAAGGGGTTTTTGCTCAAGTTTACGCACAAGCTTATGCCGCTGTTTATGAGCAAGCTTATGAAATTGCTTTCCAAGCGGCTCTTGACTTAGGTTTCGACGAGGCTCAAGCGGCTGTATTTGCTGATGAACAAGCAACTGCTGCGGCTACAGTTCAAGCGCCGGTTATCGCAGAGCAAGAGAGTCCGGCAATTGCCCAGCAGCAAGCAGGACAACTATCGGTAAACGGAATCACTAAGCCTCTTGCAGACCAGTGGGTGCTTACAGGTACGGAAACCCAGTCTGTGTTGAATGCCACTGACGCCTATAATGCAACGATCGATGCTTTGGTTGCCGCTAAAGGTCTTGCTAAAGTAGACTTAAAAGGAATTCTGCAAAACGCCGCATCTGGTGGAGTTCAATTTGATGGCTTCACTATGTCTACGGATTTAGTTTTTGGTGGTTTGGCTAGTTTGGATGGCGTTCACCTTACCGCTCGTGGTTACGCATTAATGGCTAACGAGTTTTTGGCAGCCATTGACGCCACATACGGATCAAATTTTATTGAGGCAGGTCAACGTGCTCGTGCAAATGACTTCCCGGTAAACTATGCTCCTGAATTACAATAATTAAGCCTGAAATAAGGTTTATTGTGCCCCTGCAGTTTCTTCTGTAGGGGCATATTATTTTTTATGGGTTTGAACCCATAGTTTATTTGCTTATTTCCTTTGTTTTTTTTCTTCAGAAAGCCATATCTTTGCACCGATTTTTAAGGGCAGAAAAATGGCCCAAACAAACGAATTAAAAATATTCTAATGGCACAAGTTAAAGGTAAAGTTGCGCAAATCATTGGTCCCGTAGTGGACGTTGCTTTCGATAGCGGTGTATCGCTTCCTAAAATCTATGATTCTCTTGAGGTTCAAAATAATGGACAAACTCTTGTTCTTGAGGTTCAGTCTCATATCGGTGAAAACGCGGTACGTACAATCTCTATGGACTCGACTGATGGATTGAGTCGTGGAACTGACGCTGTAATTACAGGAGCACCGATTCAAATGCCTATCGGAGACGATGTTTACGGACGTTTATTCAACGTAATTGGAGACGCAATTGATGGTATTGGAGATTTGCCAAAGACCGGCGAGAATGGGTTGCCAATTCACCGTGAAGCGCCAAAATTTGAAGACCTTTCAACGTCTACAGAGGTTCTTTTTACCGGGATCAAGGTTATTGATTTGATCGAGCCTTATGCCAAAGGAGGAAAAATTGGTTTATTTGGTGGTGCTGGTGTAGGGAAGACGGTACTAATTCAAGAACTCATCAATAATATCGCCAAAGGACACGGAGGTTTATCTGTATTTGCTGGTGTGGGAGAGCGTACTCGTGAAGGAAATGATTTATTGCGTGAAATGCTTGAGTCAGGAATTATAAAATACGGAGACGACTTTCTGCATTCAATGGAAGCTGGTGGATGGGATTTGTCTAAAGTAGACAAAAAAGCCATGAAAGAATCTAAAGCAACCTTTGTTTTTGGTCAGATGAATGAGCCTCCAGGAGCTCGTGCTCGAGTAGCGCTTTCTGGATTGACTATTGCGGAATACTTCCGTGATGGCGCAGGAGATGGTCAAGGTAAGGACGTTTTGTTCTTCGTAGATAACATTTTCCGATTTACACAAGCCGGGTCTGAGGTTTCTGCACTTCTAGGACGTATGCCTTCAGCAGTAGGATACCAACCAACATTGGCCACCGAGATGGGGGCAATGCAAGAGCGAATCACCTCAACCAAAAGAGGGTCGATTACTTCTGTTCAAGCGGTTTATGTGCCTGCAGATGACCTTACGGATCCAGCACCAGCGACAACTTTTGCGCACTTAGATGCGACCACAGTATTGTCTCGTAAAATTGCTGAGTTGGGTATTTACCCTGCTGTTGATCCGCTTGATTCAACATCAAGAATTTTGACGGCTGATATTTTGGGGGCAGATCATTATGCATGTGCACAACGTGTAAAAGAGTTGTTGCAGCGTTATAAAGAGCTCCAAGACATCATCGCGATTTTGGGTATGGAGGAATTGTCAGAGGAAGATAAAATGGCAGTAGGCCGCGCGCGTCGTGTTCAGCGTTTCCTTTCTCAACCGTTCCACGTTGCAGAGCAGTTTACAGGGATCCCAGGGGTGCTTGTAGATATCAAGGATACAATCAAAGGATTCAATATGATTATGGATGGTGAGTTAGATCATCTTCCTGAAGCTGCGTTCAACCTTAAAGGGACTATTGAAGAAGCTATTGAAGCCGGAGAAAAAATGCTTGCTGAAGCCTAATCAGAATTAAAAAAGAAAGGATGTATTTAGAAATAGTCACACCAGAAGCTTCGTTAGTTCAAGGAGAAGTTAGCAGTGTAAGTGTTCCAGGTGCTGATGGGGCGTTTCAAATGCTTGAAAACCACGCGGCCATTGTTTCTACACTTGCGGCGGGAGAAGTAAAGTTTGTCGGACAGCCAAAAATTGCGGACGCCTACAAAAATAAGTTCACCCAAAAAGATGGTGCTTGGCATTTGGCTATAAATAGTGGAACTGTTCAGATGGTTGATAATAAAATCATCGTACTAGCGGACTAAGTATCGCCCATATAATTTTTAAAAAAGCCTCTTTTTTGAGGCTTTTTTAATGGAATTTATTGGTGAGTAGCGGATAATGTGCTGATTATTAATTTCGTAAATTGCCTATATGAAATTCTTAAATAAAATCTATAAAGGAATAATTATTGCCGTTGTCGGGGTTATTTCGTTTCCAGTATTGGGGCAAAATGGATTATCCTCTACCAATCAAGCGCAGGTCAAAGATTCTGTAATTGAATCGCTAGAATCTCTAGATGAGGTAGTGCTCTCTGGCACGAGACTTATGATCCCATTTTCTGAGCAGTCACGCTCGATAATCACCATTGAAGCGGAGCAAATCCAGTCCTCCCCTGCAAGTAGTTTGGCAGAACTTTTACAACAAGAGGCAGGCGTAGACATTCGGCGCAGAGGACCTTTGGGCAGCCAAGCGGATCTCTACATTCGCGGGGGTAGTTTTGATCAGACTCTTTTGCTCATAGACGGAATTAAACTCGAAGATGCGCAAACGGGACATCATACGTTAAATGCTGCACTCCCTTTAGAATTAATTGAGCGTATAGAAATAATTAAAGGTCCAGCGGCGCGTGTTTATGGGCAGAATGCCTTCACTGGCGCCATCAATATAGTTACTAAATCTGACTTTGATGATGGGCTTGATTTGCGCTTTAGCGGAGGCTCCTTTGAACAGATCAATGGAGGATTTACGGTTTACAAGTCCCTAGATAACAGTGCACACATGGTTAATGTGTCGCGCTACACCTCAAGAGGGTACCGTTATAACACGGATTATGATCAATCTAATTACACGCTAAAAAGTACGTTCAACAAACGCACACAGCCGATTAATTTTTTGGCCAGTTTGTCAGAGCGGGCCTTTGGCGCCAATGGGTTTTATGCCTCTCCAGCGGCCATAGATCAGTTTGAGTCTAATCAAACCAGTTTATTGGGGGTACAGACCCAAGTTAAGGGCAAAAGTTGGATTTGGACGCCGCGCGTCTATTGGCGACGCAATCAAGACGAATATATTTACTTGCGTAATGACCCGACAGTCTACCGTAATTTACATACAACGAATAAACTTGCTGCAGAACTTCATGGTCAGTGGAATAATGCATGGGGGACAACGGGAATTGGTTTGGATTTAGCACAAACGTATCTATCAAGTAATAATCTTGGTAATCGGTCTCGTTTCGCATCGACTTTGTTTATAGAGCACAGGTTACAATTTTTTCAAAGCAAATTAGATGTCATTCCCGGGATTGCGGCGACCTCATTTTCCGATTTTGGCACCTATGCCTATCCAGGTGTCGATGTCGGTTATGCGATAAATCGCCATTGGAGGATTTACTCAAATATGGGCTATACTTATCGTATCCCCACGTACACCGATCTTTTTTATAGTGACCCAAATACGCTAGGAGATGCTGATTTGGAACCTGAGAAGGCATTGGCTTATGAAGTAGGACTGCGGCTAAAGGATGGGCCGTTTATCCTAAATGCGACCTGGTTCAAACGTGATGCCAACAACCTAATTGATTATGTCAAAAATAATGCTGATGATTTGTGGCAAGCGGCAAATGTGCGTGGTTTATTGACTCAAGGCTGGGAGGCTAATGTTCAATATGCCTTAAGGGGACAAAATATGACGCATAATTTTCAACTCAGTTATACTCAAATTGACGACAACCTTTCAATAAACCCGGGAGAATTTTCTCGATACTCGATTAATTCTTTTAAACATCGCGCCCTTGGACAATGGCGTGCGCTTTGGTCTAAGCAGTGGGAGTCGACAATTATACACAAATACGGAAAGCGTGAAGGTCAAGAGGCCTTTAATGTTACGGACGTTTCCCTTTTGTATCATCAGCCGCGTTATACCCTGCGTCTGGCGGCAGAAAATATTTTTGGCACAGATTATAGTGAGACCAACTTAGTCCCCATGCCGAAGGGTGTAGTTCTGCTCGAATTAATTTACAAATTAACGCCCTGATGAACTTAAAGCCTATCGATCGCGTTTGCGGACTCTCAAAGAAGGATTTTCTGGAGCATTATTTAAAACCTCAAAAGCCTGTAATCATTGAAGATGCGATAACCGACTGGCCTGCATATGAGCAGTGGAGTTTTGACTATATACGCAAAGTTGCGGGGGATAAAACAGTGCCCCTTTATGATGATCGTCCGGTAGATCACAAGGATGGATTTAACGAGCCTCATGCCACGATGAATATGGCGGAGTACATTGACTTACTCGAGCGTGAGCCTACCAAGTTTCGTATTTTTTTATGGAATTTACTAAAAGAGGTGCCGGCCCTGCAAAATGATTTTAAAAACCTTGATTTAGGACTGTCCATATTAAAAGGCTTGCCTATGCTTTTTTTTGGCGGCCAAAAAAGCTACACCTTCATGCATTACGATATTGATTTGGCCAATATCTTTCACATCCATTTTCAAGGCGAAAAACGAGTTGTTTTATTTGATCAAAAGCAAACTGAGTTTATGTATAAGGTGCCCCATTCCTTAATCGTTCGTGAAGACATTGACTTTGCGAATCCCGATTATGAAAAGTGGCCAGGGCTGCGCCTTGTTAATGGCTTCGACGGGACTTTAAAGCACGGGGATGTACTTTATATGCCCGAGGGTTATTGGCATTATATGCAGTATAAGTCGGCAGGGTTTTCGATGAGTCTGCGCGCTATGCCCCGCAAAACAGGTCATTTAGCAAAGGCATTGTACAATATTTTGATCATGCGATATTACGATCAACTCATGCGTCGCCTTAAGGGCCAGGCTTGGATTGATTATAAAAATAAACAGGCTATTGCTCGGACCAAGAAAAATATTGCTCGATTTCAGGTGAGGGCTAAGGCCTCGTAAATAAGTTCTGTTTCCCAACCGCGGTACGCTAAATAGTCAAATAATTTTCTCTTTTTTTTGCTCAGATTAGGTTCGTTAGAGAGTTCATTTAGCCTCTTTTTGACGAGCTCATCAAAGGTGTCCCGGTAGGCTTCGGGCTCAATTTGTGCCAGCCCTAGTTTGATGTTGTAAGCACTGACGCCATGCTGTTTGAGCCCTTGGGTTATTCTTTTTTTGCCCCATTTCTTGATGCGAAATTTACCCCGACTGTAGGCTTGGGCGAAACGCGATTCATTGAGAAAATTATGTTGAATTAAATGGGTAATAATCACCTCTTGGGCCTCAGGAATCATGCGCATTTTCAGCAGTTGTACCTCCACTTGTTTGTGTGAACGTTCCTGATAGGCACAGTAGCGTTCGAGTTTCTCTTTGGCCTCTTCTACCGTATACGTCGTCACGGAATTTTTCATTCAATAAAGATAATTAATATAGACAGGGCAAAGCGCGCCCAGAGTCCTGATGTATTATAATGGTAAAAGTATTAAGGTTTTTATAAAAAAAGGGCATAAAAAAACCCCTCCTGTTGGGGAGGGGTTTAGTTCTATATATCATTTCCCTTATCGTCTTGGAAATGATATTCTAGGTACGTGTAAGCATCTCTAGGTTGAATTCTAATCCATTGTTTGTGCTCCAAAAACCATTTGGTGCGCACAGATGGAAAGCCTTTGGTTAAAAAGGCTGCTATAAAAGGATGTGTGTTTAAGGTTATCTTTTTATAGTCTTTATTAATCAGCTTCTTCAGCTCTTCGCCAATTTTTTGTACCACAACAATTGGGGCTTCAATTTCATCACTTTCACCCGCATTTGGGTTAATTTCTCGCGTTTTGATGTTGACCTCTGGTCTCACGCGTTGTCTTGTGATTTGGATGAGTCCAAATTTGCTGGGGGGAAGAATTTTATGCTTGGCTTTATCATCACTCATTTCATCGCGAAGATGATTGAATAATTTTTTGCGGTGTTCGGCTTTCGCCATATCGATGAAGTCGACGACAATGATGCCACCCATATCTCGTAATCTGAGTTGACGGGCGACTTCGCTTGCTGCTAATAAGTTGACTTCCAAAGCGGTGTCCTCTTGAGTATTGGACTTGTTGCTTCGGTTGCCACTGTTGACATCAATGACATGGAGTGCTTCGGTATGCTCGATAACTAAATAGGAACCTTTTGCTCCCGAAACTGTTTTGCCGAATGAAGTTTTAATCTGCCGTTCGATACCGAATTTTTCGAAAATGGGTACTTTGGCGTCATATAGCTTCACGATATTCTCCTGTTTTGGTGCAATGGCTTGCACGTAATCTTTTATTTGATAAAATAGGGTTTCATCATCTATATGTATGGCCGAAAATGAATCGTTCAACATATCTCGAATAATGGATGATCCTCTATTCATCTCACTGAGCACTTTACTTGGGAGGTGCGCCCTTTGTAGCTTTTTACACATCGCTGTCCAGCGATCTATGAGATTTTGTAAATCTCTATCCAGTTCTGCTACTTTTTTACCCTCTGCTACGGTTCGTATTATGACCCCAAATCCTTTTGGTCTTATGCTCTGAATCAGACGCTTTAGGCGCTCTTTTTCTTCATTGGATTCAATTTTTTGTGAAATTGAAACACGATCAGAAAAGGGAACCAAAACAATATACCGACCGGCTAAAGAAAGTTCCGAGCTGATGCGCGGACCTTTGGTGGAAATAGGTTCTTTTACGATTTGTACCAGAATTGATTGATTGTTTTTGATCGCATCATTAATGCTTCCATTTTTATCAATCTCTTTTTGTAATGGGAATTCTTTTAAGGAGTAATCTCTTAATTTTCCTGTGCTTACACGTTTTACGAAATCTAAAGTCGACAGAATTTTAGGTCCCAAATCATGATAATGCAAAAAGGCATCTTTTTCATAACCCACATTAACAAATGCGGCATTGAGACCAGGGACAGTTTTTCTTACTTTGGAGATAAACACGTCTCCAACCGAATACTTATTGTCCTCTGCTTCCTTGTGGAGTTCGATTAGTTTTCCATCTTTTAAAAGGGCAAAATCAACTTGTTGTGAACTGGATCTTACTATTAATTCGTAGTTCACGGTAATTAATTTTTATCCCAGCCCAAAATATTGGACGGGATGGATTAAACAATTTTTAACACAGGATCAAAATCAAAGGCATTGATTTTGATAAAACCTGTAGAAATAAGCAAATTGTATGAACTTATTTCTATGTCAAAGAACATGAGTCGAAAAGGTAATTTAAAAATTACTTTTTCTTCTTGTGGCGGTTTGCGCGTCTACGCTTCTTGCGCTTGTGCGTCGCAACCTTGTGTCTTTTTCTTTTTTTACCACTTGGCATACGGTGTATGATTTAATGCTCGACTAGGCCGAACTAATGAATATTTATTTGACTTTAACCCTGGCCTTAACCCCTTCAACAAATACTTTTGCAGGTTTGAAGGCTGGGATATTATGGGCTGGAATTTTAATCGTTGTGTTTTTTGAAATGTTTCTTCCGGTTTTTTCTGCTCTAGTTTTGATGATAAAGCTTCCAAAACCTCTCAAATATACATTTTCGCCCGACTCCAAAGATTGTTTTACTTCACCCATAAAGGCCTCAACGGTTGCCTGTACATCTCCTTTTTCTAAACCGAGTTTCTCTGAAATTTCTGTGACGATGTCTGCTTTGGTCATTCTGAAGTACTTTTAAATGTGATATAATTGATATATGATAGGCTCGTTTTTCGAGTGGGCAAATATAATGATTTTAAAATCAAATAATCAAATCGTAAAGTATTAAAATATAAATACATATACCCTATTTTTGGCAGGTGAAGTCTCCCCAATTTAGAATAGATAAAATACTGGTTACGTGGTATTTAGAAAACAAGCGTGACTTGCCTTGGCGTCAGGCAAAAGATCCGTATCAGGTTTGGCTCTCTGAAATTATCCTGCAACAGACACAGGTGGTTCAAGGTTTACCATACTATGAAAAATTTGTCACCCGCTTCCCGAGCGTTGAAAAATTAGCTCAGGCTAGCGAGCAAGAGGTGCTTAAATTGTGGCAGGGATTGGGTTATTATTCAAGGGCGCGTAATTTACACCACACTGCTCAGTGGGTGAGTAGTGCGCTTAACGGGGTCTTCCCTCAGACTTTTAAAGATTTATTGTCTTTGAAAGGCGTTGGCGTTTATACGGCAAGTGCCATTGCCTCGATTTGTTATGATGAACCCAAAGCAGTAGTCGATGGCAATGTATATCGAGTACTGAGTCGGGTATTTGGGATAGACCTTCCCATCAACACCCCTTCTGGAATTAAAAGATTTCAGGAGCTAGCAGATCAACAATTATATGTAACGGATCCTGGGACCTATAATCAGGCCATAATGGAGTTTGGGGCGTTACAATGTGTTCCCAAGAGTCCGGATTGCTCGCGATGTCCTCTCTCGAAAAGCTGTGTCGCCTATGCAACAGGGAATGTCGGAATGCTTCCCGTCTCGATTAAGAAAGTAAAGGTTAAAACGGTGTATTACAATTTCCTGGTGCTCCAGGATGAACATGGAAAAATTTGGATGCGTCCTCGCCCGGCAGATGGAATCTGGCCAAATCTTTATGAATTCCCGTTAATTGAATCAAATAAGCCCATAGACGCCGATCAAATGGTGACCAAGGCTAATGAATTCGTTGAAGGTCAGGAGCACTCGATTCAGGATTTAGAATTAGTCCATCCAGTACCTTGGGTCCATCGCTTGACTCATAAAAAACTTATGGTTTTATTTTGGCGGGGCGTTTCTAAAAATGCGCTGGCTGAAGTCTACACGCCACAGGAACTTTTTGAACTGCCTGTTCCTGCTGTAATTGCCCGTTTTATTTCTGAGGCATTTCCTTTTGCCCGTCAAAATTAGTTATATTAGATGACCTTAGTTAATTTTGTAAAAAAGTAAAGCGATGAGTGGAACCCTGAATAAAGTGATGTTGATTGGTCATACTGGAGATGCGATAAAAATGACCTATTTTGAAGGAGGGGGTTGTATTGGCCGATTTCCATTAGCAACCAACGAAACCTATAACAATCGAACTACCGGCGAACGGGTAACCAACACCGAGTGGCATAATATTGTTGTGCGCAACAAAGGGGCCGAGGTTTGCGAAAAATATCTGAAAAAAGGGGATAAAGTCTATATTGAAGGTCGTCTAAAGACCCGAAAGTGGACCGATGACCAAGGTAATGATCGCTACAGCACAGAAATCCAATGCACTGACTTTACCTTTTTAACACCAAAAAATAGTGATAATATGGGGTCAGATCAAATGGCCTCAGGGTCTAATGCCTCTTTTGGTCATGGAGCCAATGCTTCTAATAACGCCTATGCCGCTTCAAATCAGGGAGCGCCTCAGGCCGAAGAAGAGGATGATGATTTGCCCTTTTAAGTCTCGTTAAATTTTAATTTGTGGATCCAGAGCCCCCGAGTTTATTCATCTCATTACTCGCTTTTCCTGAGCTTTTAGGGTTTGGGGGGATACTGCTTCTGTTGTTTTGCTCTGCTCTGATTTCAGGGGCGGAAATCGCATTTTTCTCGCTAACTGCAGCAGATCTTAATCCAGAGGACGAGTCAAGTCGCTCTAAACAAATGAACACGGTGGCCCAGCTTTTGGACACGCCAAAACGATTGCTGGCCACGATTTTGATTGCCAATAATTTAATCAATATTGCGATCGTTCTTGTTTTTGATACAGTAGCCGCCCCGTTTTTTTCAACTATCGGTCCAGACTGGCTTAGGTTTTTGGTTGAGGTCGGTTTGGTCACTTTTTTGATCTTGCTCTTTGGGGAGATTCTCCCTAAGGTTTATGCGAGTCGGAACAAGTTGCGTTTTGCCACCTTTATGGCCCTGCCCATTCAGATCTTGTTTGGGCTCTTTACACCGTTGAGTCGCCCCATGCGCAACGCTACAGTTTATTTGGAGGGTAGATTTTCAAAACAAAAATTAAGCATCAGTGTCGATCAGTTGAGTCAAGCCCTTGAGCTGACTTCTGATGAAGAAACCTCAACCGATGAACAAAAGATTCTTCAAGGTATTGTTACGTTTGGAGCGACCGACACAAAAAACGTAATGCGCCCCCGCATGGATATATTTGCCCTGGATATCGAGGCGTCGTATCAAGAAGTTTTGGCCGATATACTCAAACATGGGTACTCTCGCATTCCAGTATTTGAAGCGTCTATTGATCAGATAAAAGGAATTCTTTACGTCAAAGATCTTTTACCCCATTTCGATAAAAAGGACTTTAATTGGTCCGCACTGCTGCGCGCGCCATACTTTGTGCCGGAGAATAAAAAATTAGATGATCTGCTCAATGAGTTTAAACAAATGAAAATGCATTTGGCCATAGTGGTAGACGAATACGGCGGCACAAGCGGCTTGATTACTTTGGAAGATATCATTGAAGAAATCGTCGGGGAAATTACTGATGAATTTGATGATGAAGATCTGGTTTTTTCAAAGCTCGATGATCGAAATTTTGTGTTCGAAGGCAAGACGCCATTAAAAGATTTTTATCGAGTCATTCAACTCGAAGACCCAAAAGAATTTGAAGAGGCCAAGGGAGAGGCAGAGTCTTTGGCTGGATTTATTCTCGAATTGACCAAAGGCTTTCCAAAAAAAGACGAAATCGTCATTTTTGGTCGTTATCACTTTGTTATAGAATCTTTTCAAGGCAAGCGCATTAATCAAATAAAGCTCACGATACAAGAGTGAAATGGCCCATAAAAATATTTCCGCAAAAGTGAGTAATCCAAGATCAAGTAACACAATTTTCAAGAGACTTTTAAGCCCAAAAAGCTTTATAAGAATATGGGGATATACGCTTTTTGGAATAATTCTATTGAGTTGTCAAGACCAAGTCTTAGTTAAGCCCGCGGCCTTTTTGCGCTTGGATTTTCCTGAGCCGAGGTATGGCCATTACACCACAGGCTGTCCTTTTAAATTTGATTTAAATGAATTTGCCCAGCCTGAAGCAAAAGAGCATTGCGCAATGAATCTGGATTATCCATTTATGGGCGCCACAGTTTATTTGACCTACCAAGGGGTGAATGGGGATTTGGCTCAACTTTTAAGCGATGCCCAAAAACTCACTTATGACCATACGATCAAGGCCACAGAGATATTAGAGCAGCCCCGCGTAGACCCTGAGCATGATGTTTATGGCATGTATTACCAAATCGACGGGCCAGCGGCATCACACGCTCAATTTTACCTTACGGACAGTACCCGTCATTTTTTAACGGGGGCACTTTATTTTAATACCAAACCAAACTTCGATTCCTTGTATCCCGCCATCAATTATGTTCGAAAAGATATTCGCCGGATGATGGAAACCCTTAGATGGCAATAAATACTTCCGGGATGGAAAAAAAATGGCTTTATCTGATTGTCCTTTCCATGATTTGGGGCACCTCCTTTATCCTGATCAAAAAGGGGCTGGTTGGGTTAACGCAAATTCAATTGGGTTCCTTACGCACGGTGCTTACGGCGATCATATTGTTTTCTGTGGGTTTGCCTACGCTTAAACAAATTAAAAAACCACAGTGGAAATGGATTGCCTTATCGGCCTTATTTGGAACTTTTTTCCCTGCTTTTTTATTCGCCTTTGCCCAAAAACATATCGATAGTGCGGTGGCCTCGATACTCAATAGTTTAACACCGCTTGCGACGGCCGTATTGGGTTATTTGGTCTTTAGTATTTATACCACTAGGCGTCAAATGATAGGGGTATTTATAGGGTTACTGGGGTCCATTATGCTCATAATGGCAGGGGCACACATTAATCCTCATCAAAATCACTGGTACGGTATATTAGTACTTATTGCCTCGGTGGGATATGCGCTAAATGTCAATATTCTCAAGAAATACCTCAATGAATTATCTCCTTTGGCCATTGCCACAGGAAATTTTGTGGTCATTGTGATTCCAGCTTTGTTGATTCTCATTGGTACGGGGTATTTTGATGAAATTTGGACGATCCCTGAAGTTCAGGTGTCCACGGGATATATTGCGATACTGGCCTTGTTTGGGACGGCTTTGGCCAAAATACTCTTCAATAAAATGATTCAAATTTCGAGTCCTGTTTTTGCGTCCTCAGTCACCTACACTATGCCTGTTGTGGCTGTTTTGTGGGGGATATTTGACGGTGAACGATTCGGATGGTATCAAGCAATTTCTGCTCTGATTGTTTTGTTTGGGGTTTATTTGGCGAATCAAAGAAAGGGTTCAGGCAAAAAGCTTTAGCATGGTCTAAATCTCAAATGACCTGCTAAAACCTCTATTGCTTTAAGGTAAAAATACCTTTGTGGTATTAAATTTTACAATTATATTTGCACCCGCCTTAGGCTCACCCGTATTGTGTTGAGCAAAAGGAATTAAAAAAGTATAAATTAATCGATACGCTATGTATGCAATTGTAGAGATAGCAGGGCAGCAATTTAAAGTTGCGAAAGACCAAAAGGTTTTTGTCCATCGTTTGCCAGAAGAAGAGGGCGCAAAAGTGTCATTTGACAACGTTCTTTTAATTGGTGAAGGTGACAAAGTAACTATTGGCGCCCCGGCTATAGACGGCGCACAAGTTGGCGCAAAAGTCTTAAAGCACCTTCAAGGTGACAAAGTTATTGTGTTTAAAAAGAAACGCAGAAAAGGATACCGTAAAAAGAACGGGCATCGTCAAGCGCTCACTGAAATCCTTATTGAGGGAATCGTGGCGAGTGGTGCTCAAAAAGCGGCTCCTAAAGCAAAAGCGGCTGCGCCTAAAGCAGAAGCAGCTCCAAAAGCTGAAGCGCCAAAGGCAGCAAAAACTGATGATGCTGTGGATTATGATGCAATGACTGTAGCGCAGCTAAAAGACCTTGCTAAAAATAAGGGGGTTACCGGAATTTCAGCGATGAAGAAGGCAGACCTTATCGAGGCAATCAAAAATGTATAACCTATAAAACCGAAAGAAAATGGCTCACAAAAAAGGAGTTGGTAGTTCTAAAAACGGTCGCGAATCAGAATCGAAACGCCTTGGGGTTAAGATTTTTGGTGGTCAGGCTGCAATTGCTGGAAATATCATCGTAAGACAACGTGGTACGCAACATCATCCAGGGGAGAATGTATATCTTGGAAAAGACCATACATTACACGCTAGAGTTGACGGTACTGTAAAATTTGAAAAGAAAAAAGGCGGAAAATCTTATGTTTCCATCGTCCCACAGGGAGAAGCCTAAAAATTATTTTCGATAGCTAAAAAAAGCCCCATCATGTGATGGGGCTTTTTTGTTGGATTGAACATCAATCTAAGTTTAGTATCTGTAATACTCAGGCTTGAATGGTCCCTCTGGGGTAACCCCGATATATTTGGCCTGATCACCGCGCAATTCTGTGAGTTCTACGCCGATCTTCTCTAGGTGCAACTTAGCTACTTTTTCATCTAAGTGTTTAGGCAGCATATACACCTTGTTTTCATATTTGTCTGTGTGGTTCCAAAGTTCGATCTGTGCCAAAGTTTGGTTGGTAAATGAATTACTCATTACAAAACTTGGGTGTCCTGTAGCACAGCCCAAATTCACCAAACGACCTTCAGCCAAAAGGATGATGTCTTTACCGTTTAAGGTGTATTTATCGACCTGAGGCTTAATCTCTACTTTTGGCCCATCGGCGTTGGCTTTAAGCCAAGCCACATCGATTTCATTATCAAAGTGACCAATATTGCAGACGATGGTTTTGTCTTTCATCTGGGCAAAATGCGCCCCTTGAACGATGTCTTTATTTCCTGTGGCGGTTACCACAATATCTGTTGTATCGATGACTGTCTCGAGTTTCTTTACCGCATAACCATCCATGGCCGCTTGAAGCGCACAAATTGGGTCGATTTCAGTAACCGTAACAATGGCTCCAGCCCCGCGGAATGACGCCGCAGTTCCTTTACCCACATCACCATAACCACAAACCACCACACGCTTTCCAGCAAGCATAATGTCTGTGGCACGACGTACGGCATCTACGGCACTTTCTTTACAACCGTATTTGTTGTCAAATTTACTTTTGGTCACACTGTCGTTCACATTGATCGCAGGCATCGGCAAGGTGCCATTTTCCATGCGCTCATATAGACGGTGTACTCCAGTGGTTGTTTCTTCGCTGAGTCCTCTGATCCCGGCAACAAGCTCTGGATAGCGATCCAGCACCATGTTGGTCAGATCCCCTCCGTCGTCAAGGATCATATTTAGGGGCCGGCGATCTTCTCCAAAAAACAGAGTCTGCTCGATACACCAATCAAATTCTTCTTCGTTCATGCCTTTCCAAGCATATACAGCAGTGCCGGCCTCCGCTATCGCTGCGGCCGCCTGATCTTGAGTTGAGAAGATATTACAAGAACTCCAAGTAACTTCAGCACCTAGGGCTTGCAGGGTTTCAATGAGCACGGCGGTTTGAATGGTCATGTGTAAACAACCAGCAATGCGGGCTCCAGCAAGGGGCTTACTGTCGCCATACTCGGCGCGTAAGGCCATAAGTCCAGGCATTTCTGCTTCTGCGAGTTCAATTTCTTTTCGCCCCCATGATGCGAGGGACATGTCTTTCACTTTATACGGTACGTAAGGCACTGTGTTTGTGGGCATATTGTTATATTTGATGGATTCGAATTTGCCGACAAAAGTACGGAACATTTTTTAGACTCAATGCCACTTTTAAGAACGATTAACCCATGGCCAGAGGCCACTGTATACCTTTGGGATATCTCAGAAACATTGGACCAATTGTTGGCCCTTGGGACCATGACCCATCAGAGTAAAGTGCGGTTTGATGCTATGAAAAGTCAGTTGCATCGCAAGGGGTTTCTCAGTGTACGCGCCTTGCTCCATTGTGCCAATTTAACGGATAAGGATCTGTATTATGACGCTTTCGGGAAACCTTATTTGCATACCGGGCAATATATTTCAATATCGCATTCTCATCAGCGCTCAGCCATTATTGTATCCCCCTATCCCGTGGGGATAGATATCGAATTACGACGCCCAAAAATTTTGCGTATTGCGCATAAGTTTTGTCCAGGGATAAGCCCTGAACTCAGAGCAATCACCCTTGAAACGGTAGATCAATACACTTATGTTTGGACGGCCAAAGAAAGTATCTACAAAATGGCAGCGACGCCAGGTTTGGGTTTTCTAAGGGATATTGAACTCAGTCAATGGCGCCCAGAGGGGCAGGTGCCGACAGGCCTCCCCTCAGAAATGAGCCCCGTGGTGCAGGCCAAAGGAAAAATAACAAAAGGACCAGAACGTCATTTTATATATCAAGGGTTCATCACCGACGAATATGTTTGCGGGATGACTAAAGACTTGGCCCCTCTAAACTGAGATGAAAAACCCAATCGATCAATGACTGAATTCAGCAATTCTAGCGATCCTATGAGCCCCTTAGATCTATGGAAGACAGACATACAAAAGGGAAAAAAGCAGCTTGCCGTGCTCATTGATCCGGATAAATGCGGGCAAGAGGTACTCCCTAAATTGTTAAGTCATTTACCCGATGCAACCACACACATTTTTGTAGGAGGCAGCAGTGTAGCTCCGGGAGTGACTCATGACTTGATTGTGGTCATCAAAAGACTAGTGAACCTTCCCGTTTGGATTTTTCCTGGAGACGCCGAGCAAATAAGTGCAGCAGCGGATGCTCTGTTATTTTTGTCTCTTGTTTCAGGAGACAATCCGGAATATCTGATTCGTCAACAGGAACGCGCGGCGGCGCAGCTTCAAGCCATAGATTTATTTACGATTGCTACGGGTTATTTACTCATTGATGGCGGGAGGGACAGTGCTGTGGCCAAAGTAACCAAGACCCTTCCCTTGTCCTTAAACGATCCTGATAAGATTGCAAATCGTGCTATGGCCGCATTATATATGGGGGCCAAATCCATTTATCTGGAGGCCGGGAGTGGGGCTAAAAATCCGATTCCTGCAGCCATGATCACAAGGATTAAAAAACAAACAGCACTGCCCTTAATCGTTGGGGGTGGTCTGCGAGAAACACGGCAGATTGAGTGCGCTTGGGCTGCGGGGGCCGATATGGTTGTAATCGTCACAGCTATTGAAGAAATTATAACCATTAATAAAATCCAGAATTAATGGAGACCCTCATAGAATTTGTTATTGGTCCTTATCGATCCGCAGGAGTAACCCAAATAGTGATTGAGGCCATTGCTTTTATTTGCGGAATACTCAGTGTTTGGTACGCCAAGAGAGCCCATATTTTAGTCTATCCCACGGGACTCATTGGGACGGCTTTGACGGTGTATTTGTTGTATCAGGCGCAGTACTATGGGGACATGATGATGAATGTTTACTACAGCCTCATGAGTCTTTACGGATGGTATCAATGGACGCGTTTTAATGGAGAACAACCCGTATACGAAATCAGTGCTACTAACTTTAAAGAGCGCTGGGTAGGCCTTATCTTTTTTTTAATCACTGTTGGAGTCACTTATGCCGTGTATCAAGGGTTTGATTACGATATGCAGTGGTTCAGTTATGTCGATATGGTAACCTCTGGGATATTTTTCACGGCAATGTGGTATATGGCCAATAAAAAAATAGAAAACTGGACCTTATGGATCATCGGCGATGTGATCACTGTGCCGCTTTATGCCTATCGAGGCATGGGAATGCTTTCGTTGCAATACCTTATCTTTACCGTGCTGGCGGTTCAAGGTTTGCGCGCATGGCGCAAATCTTTAAAAGTTCAGTAATTGCCTCAAAATCATAGTTCTATTTCCATATAACTTTGTTTTATCGCCTCAATTGATCAAATAATTGCTCCGCAAATTGTGCTCTTTGGCCCTGAGTGTAGTGGTAAATCAACCCTCGCAGCAGCCCTAGTGAGGCATTATGATGGGGTTTTGGCTTCAGAGTATTTAAGGACCTACGCCCAAGACATTTGGGATACGCAAAAGCGCACGGTTGCTGAGCAAGATATTATTCCACTAATGAACGGTCAATTTGAAGCACAGCAGCGGGCATTGGAGCAGGCGTCACAAGAGTTTTGCCCCATATTTATGGATACCAATATTGACCAACTTGAGGTGTATTTTCAGTATTATTTTGGCGCCAATTGGGGCCAAATCCCTCAATTTATGCGCCCGTCAAAAAACCAAGTCATCTATTTATTGACCAAGCCAGACATCCCATGGGAGGCCGATGACTTGCGGGATCAACCTTTGGCTCGCGAAACCTTATTCAGTATCTTTAAAACCTATTTAGATCAAAAGAAGGCGTGTTATGAAGTGATCGAAGGATCTCATAAAGACCGCGTGATTCAGGCTTGTCAATTCATTAATAAAACCTGGCCCAATTTGCATGTTTGACCATCGTGACATAGAGGATATTCAAGAGTTAGGCATCGACCAGGCCCAAGTTATGGCCCAAATCCAGGTATTTAGACAAGGAGTGCCTGTACTCGATATTTTGCGACCGGCCACGATTGGGGACGGAATTATTGATTGTTCCATGGATCAATGGCGTCATTGGGCGCGTAAATTCGAACAACAATCAAACGCCTTAGAGGTGGTCAAATTTATTCCTGCCTCTGGGGCGGCAACACGTATGTTTGGTTTTCTTTTTGATTTTTTAAATTCATTTGATCCAAACCAACATCGGCTAAATACTTATCTGACTCTGCCCGAGAATCAAGCCATTGCGAAGTTTTATAACAATCTTAAAGAGTTCCCGTTTGTAGACTTGATTCGTCAGCGGATTCGTGAGTTATACCCTGAATTTAAAACTTGGACCAAAGAAAAACGCTTCTATACCATGGTTTCTGTTTTAGTTCAAGAACATGGATTGAATTTTGGGGGTTTGCCCAAGGGACTGATCCCCTTTCACCGTTATAAAAAAAATATACGCACTGCTTTTGAAGAACAACTCTACGAGGGCGCTTTTTACGCGGCAACAAAGGATGAAGTCTATACCCATTTTACGTTTTCGCCCGAGCATTTAGAGGGATTTAAAAATGAATTTTCCCAGATACAGTCGCGGTTAGAACGACACACCAAAAAGAATTATCATATTTCGTACTCCTTTCAAAAAGATCGGACCAAAACGATCGCGGTGGATCTGGAGAACAACCCTTTTCGTGATGATCAAAGGCGGCTTGTATTCAGACCCTCAGGACACGGCGCTCTGCTTGAAAATTTAAATGAGGTTAACGCTGATGTCGTGTTTATCAAAAATATTGATAACGTGATTATCCAAGAGGAGGTGCCGGAAATGGCGCTTTACAAAAAAGGCCTTGCGGGAATTTTACTGGACTATCAGTCCAAGATTCACGAGTATCTAAAGGCCTTGTCCTCCAAACCTGAAGCTGTTTCTATGGAAGCCTTAAATGCCTTTCTTTGGAAGAGTTTTGGCCTACGAACACTTCCTAAAACAGCTGAGGAGGCTTATGAATTGCTCTATCGCCCGCTCCGAGTGTGTGGTGTAGTAGCCAACACCGGCGCACCAGGAGGAGGTCCGTTTTGGATACAAGACGAGGATCAAATACCGAATCTGCAGATTTTAGAAGGCGCCCAATTTGATAAGGACAACTCAAGACATATGGATGTATTTTCTCAAGCCACTCATTTTAATCCTGTGGATTTAGTTTGTGGATTGCGGGATCATGAAGGCAAACCGTACGACTTGATGAATTATCGTGATCAGGGGATGAGTTTTATCGCCCACAAAACCCATCAAGGGAAGCCCCTCAAAGCCCTTGAGCTGCCTGGATTGTGGAACGGGGCCATGGCAAAATGGCACACGGTTTTTGTAGCTGTGCCCCTTGAAACCTTTAACCCTGTAAAAACTGTAAACGATTTGCTTGCCAAGGCGCACAGGCCATTAATTTAGAACAAGGCCACGATAGCGGTCCGCTCATTTATCTGCTGCAGCACTTATAAAAAGCAGGGCAATAATTTCTTCACTGTAATTTTTTGTGCCCTTAAAGGCTTTGTCTAAATTTGCACCATCATCTCAAAGGGGTGCTGATCATTTTGTGTTAAATAAGATCGGCTGAGATTATACCCATAGAACCTTGAACAGGTAATGCTGTTTAGGAACATGTCCAGAATCAATTTCTGAACGCAGCGTCGTTAAATCGACAAAATCAATTGATAACCACGGAATAATGGCCCCTTTTATTCGTAAATTCTTTACGAATGAAACCTTTATTTTTAACCTTTGCTTTAGGGAGTCTCTGCGGCAGCCTGTTGGCTCAAAGGCCACAACTTCAAGACTCAACTCAAATCCAAACCTTAGGCGCTGTTCTGCTCAAAGCAACTAAAGCCAAAGCTCAGGATCCCATTACACAGTCCAATCTTTCGGCCCAAGATTTGGCGCCCTTAAACTTGGGGCAAGATTTACCCTATTTAATTCAAAATTTGCCTGGGGTCGTTGCCACAAGCGACGCGGGTGCGGGAATCGGCTATACGGGACTTCGTGTGCGCGGGAGCGACGCGACTCGAGTTAATGTGAGTATCAATGGAATCCCCTATAATGATGCTGAAAGCCAGGGAGTGTTTTGGGTTAATTTACCCGATCTCGGTTCTTCAGTTCAAGACCTGCAGCTTCAACGCGGGGTGGGGAGTACGACCTTCGGACCAGGCTCCTTCGGGGCGAGTTTAAATTTATCCACCTTTAAGGCGCAATCTGAGCCTAGCTTGCAAATTCAGAGCAGTGGAGGGTCCTTTAATACCCAAAGACACAATCTCAAATTTTCTTCTGGACCACTTTCGGATGGCTTTTCATTTTCTGGCCGCTTGTCTAAAATAGACAGTGATGGTTATATTAAGCGCGCTTCGAGTGATTTAGCGGCTTATTGGCTTCAGGGCGATTACGAATCCCAGCGCACTAAAATTAGCCTTATCGGATTTGGCGGCCGTGAGATCACCTATCAGTCTTGGTATGGGATTGATCAGGCAACAATGGAGGTAAATCGTCGCTTTAATCCGGCGGGGGCCCAATTTGATGATCAGGGGAACTTAGAGGGTTTTTACGATCAGCAAGTGGATAACTACAAACAAGACCATGTCCAATTGCTTTGGAGTCAAGATTTATCCAATCGTTGGGACAGTCAAGTCTCATTGAACTACACCCACGGTCGTGGTTTTTTTGAAGAGTATGTTGATGCTTGGTATAGCCAATCGGTTCTCTTTAGCAGTGATGCGGATCTGGCGACTTATGGCTTGAATCCAGTTGTGGTGGACGGTCAAAGCATTAGTGCCACAGATTTAGTAAGACGACGTTGGTTAAACAATAATTTTTACGCCCTAAATGCGCACTTGAGTTATCAGGGGTCTGAGATAGAATGGACCTCAGGAATTTACTCAAGTTATTACGGTGGAGATCATTTTGGAGAATTGATTTGGGCGCGCTACGCCCCAGAGGCTAATCCAAGACAACGCTATTATTCCGGGAATGGAGATAAAAATGAAACGAGCATTTTCTCCAAAGTAAACTGGCGCATGGACAAAAATTGGTCTATTTATGGAGACCTACAAGAGCGATGGATTAATTACCGCACCTCGGGAATCACTTCTGATTTAGTGCCACTTAATGTGCGCCAAGAATATGCATTTTTCAATCCAAAATTTGGGGTGACCAGAAACTTTGGTAAGAATCAATTGCTATACGCTTCTTTTGGGCGTTCGCACAGAGAGCCCAGACGTAGTGATTTTGAGCAGGGCGTTTTTACTCCAGAACGTTTGGATGATTTTGAACTGGGTTGGCGGGTCCATGGTCAATCGACTCAAGGCCTGGCCTACAACTACAGTGTGGTGGCCTATTATATGGACTATCAAAACCAACTCGTGCTTACCGGTGCCATTGATAACAGTGGGGCGCCTATTCGAGCGACCAGCGGCCAAAGTTATCGAGCTGGGTTGGAATTAGAGGGCTCGATGGAGCTTTCAAAAAAATGGGCCCTGCAGTCGGCAGTGGCTTGGAGTCAAAATAAAAATTTGGATTTTGTCACGACGTTTGACGGTGAATTACAAAATTTAGGAACGACCGATATTTCATTTGCACCGAGTTTGATCGCAAGTGGCACTCTAGTCTACACCCCCTTTGAGGGCGCACGTTTTTCTTGGACGACGCGTCACGTGGGGGACCAGTTTATGAGCAATACAGAAAGTGCAGTATCGCTGTTACCGGCCTATACGGTTCATGACGCAACCATTACCTATGCACTTCCCAAACCCTTGATCGGAAAATCAATGTCGGTTCAGGTGTTGGCTAACAATATCTTTAGTGCGGTGTACAGCAGCAATGGTTACTACTACACTTATGACGATGATTTTTCTGAACCCGATACGATAACTACTATAGAAGGAACGGGGTATTATCCTCAGGCCTTGTTCAATATTTTGGCTGGAGTAACCCTTGGGTTTTAATTGCTGATAATTAAAACGTCACCGTTGCGCTGAGCGCGATAAGGGAGCATTGGATAAGCCTGGCTTTCAGATTGGTGCTGTCCGGTAACCAGATCGTAACTGTTGCCATCGCTACAGGGGCAAGTCGCGACGATGCCCTGAAGCGTCATAGTAGAGCAGTTATTAGGACTGTGGTTTGGGTCACTTAAATCAAAGGCAGTGTATAGACTATTGTTAACATTATAGACGACAACACCACCGACGCCTTGATTGCTGAGTACGACAAAATTTCCCGGATATTTCAACAGGTTATATTGGGGTAAGTTAAGATTTAAATTCAGTGAGACGGGAATCGGATTCAAATAAGGATTATTAATCAGCCGCGTATCGTCTTCACCCCCGCAACTCATCATCGTAAAAATAAGAGCGATCAAAAGGGAGGGGTATGGGAATAATTTTTTCATGGATTTGATTAAAAATCGACTTTTTGAGTACAACGCGAAATTTACGATAAAGTTATCAGAATAAAATTTTTATATCTTTGTAAGAGATCCCATCACGTATGGGATCTTTTTATTCCCAACAGCACAACCTGGCTTTCGAAAAAAGGCGTAATGTTTGGGGATATTTTTTTTAAACAAGTCGATTATGAGTAAAGTATCTTATTACACTGCAGAAGGATTAAAAAAATTGCGCGATGAACTTGATCGATTGCGTGATGTGGAACGACCAAAGGCGTCTCAGGCCATTGCCGATGCACGCGATAAAGGTGATCTAAGTGAGAATGCGGAGTACGATGCCGCCAAAGAAGCTCAAGGCTTGCTCGAATTGCGTATTGCCAAGCTCGAAGAGACCCTAGCGGGGGCGCGTTTAATCGATGAATCTCAATTGGATACCTCAAAAGTTTTGGTGCATTCGACAGTGAAAATCAAAAACACCACAAACAATATGGAAATGACCTACAAGCTAGTGGCCCAAAGCGAGGCTGATCTTAAGTCGGGAAAAATTTCTGTCGATTCACCCATTGGTAAGGGCTTATTGGGTAAAAAAGTTGGTGAAATGGCTGCAATTCAAGTCCCCAACGGAGTTATGAATTTTGAAATCGTACAAATTACCCGCGACTAATCATGGCCAGCATCTTTACACAGATTATTCAAGGAAAGATACCTTGTTATAAAGTTGCAGAGAACGATGATTTCTTGGCTTTTTTAGACATTAATCCCAATGCCAAAGGCCATACCTTGTGCATCCCAAAAATTGAAGTCGATAAACTATTCGATTTGGATCAAGAAACTTACCACGGACTCATGGAATTCTCTAGAAAAGTAGCCATAGCTTTGGAGAAAACCGTTCAGTGCAAGAGAGTAGGCATGTCTGTTATCGGCCTTGAGGTCCCTCATGTACATGTGCATTTGATTCCGTTAAATCATATGGAAGACATCAGATTTGTTCAAAAAATTGAAATGAGCGCTCAAGAGTTTGAAGGCTTAGCCCAAGCTATAGCCAGCCATTTTGAAGGCTAATCCAAACCCCTACGCCGCAGAGTAAAGTGGCTAAAGCTAGCCCGACCGCAATTTTCCCTTTCTTTTTTAACCGGAATCCCGAGGGCATGGGCTTAAAACATTTTCTTTGATAAGCATAAACACGTTCTATGGCTTCGTCCCATGATCCAGGGTAAACTTCTTGGCTACAGTGCTGACAAAAAAGTTGTTCCTGGATCTCTTTGGAGGTGACAATAACCCATGAATTCTCTTTTTGATTTTGAATAAAAGAGAAAACCATGCCCCTGGCAGAAAAACAATTGGGACAGTGATTGTTTATGTCAGCGCGGTGTATGACAAATTCTTTGACAATCATTAGGCAACTTCGGGTAGGTTTATTTCAAGGGTACTCCCTTGGTCTTTGATGCTTTTTAAAACGCGTATTTTCCCGCGATGATAATCTTCAACGATTCGTCTGGCTAAGGAAAGTCCCAAGCCCCAACCGCGTTTTTTCGTGGTAAAACCCAGACGGAATATTTTATTAAAGTACTTTTTCGGAATGCCTTTTCCGCTGTCTGAGATATGCAGTAAAACGCGCTTATTCTGTGAACTCATGCTGATCGAAATTGTGCCTTGTCCACGCATGGCATCAATTCCATTTTTTACCAAATTTTCTAAAGTCCAACTGAAGAGTTCGGCATTGAGCGCCACGAGAATAGCCGAGTCTGGAAGGTCTATGTCAAATGAGATCAGATTTGAACTGCGACTTTTGAGATAATTGCAGGTTTCTCTGGTCAAAGTGACGATATCCATAGGCGATAGGGTCGGGGTTGAGCCAATTTTTGAAAATCGATCTGTGATCTTTTTCAAACGATTGATATCGTTTTCAATTTCTGTGATATAATTTTTAGGGATGTCTTCGGATTTCAATAATTCTATCCAACCCACCAAAGAGGATAAGGGTGTCCCGATTTGGTGTGCGGTCTCTTTGGCCATTCCCGCCCATAGCTTATTTTGCTCGGCAGACTTTGAGGTATTATAGAAAAACACCAAGGCTGAATAAAACAGCAGTAAGATGACCAGCAAGACGAGAGGGTAATATTTTATTTTGGTAATGGCCGCAGAGTTTCCGTAATAGATGGTTTGAAGTAATTCGTTGTTGTAACGGATTTCTATAGGATTGAATTCAGAGCTAAATTGCTCGATTAATGCTTGGCGATGCTCTGGATCCTGAAGGACTTCCTCTGAGAGATTATTGGCCGAATACGTGTCCTCTTTGTGTGTATAGAGGATCATAGGTGTGGTGGTATTGCTCTGAAGAATATTGAGGATAAGTTTGCTGTTCCAATCTTTATTCGTGATGTCGACTTGCTGAAATTCTTCAAAAGCGCCTGCCCAAATCGACATTTTATGCCGCTCGTTTTCTTTAAGTTGGGTAAAGAGTCGGTAGGTGTTCCAGGCAATTAGAGAGACAATTAGGGCTGAAAGCACCACAAATAGCCAACGAGTAAAATCGCTAAGAGTTCGCATAGGGCTGTTATTGCGTTTAAAGATAACGCAATTATGTTAATATTAATACGGGGTACTTTTTTAAGATTTCTGCAATTAAACTACCTTTACAAAGATGTTGCATTTAGATCCAAATGAGTTACAAACACCCGAACTTCACGGGTATCTTTTAGGAGCCATTGGGCCGCGTCCGATCTGTTTTGCCAGTACGGTAGATGAAGAAGGTAAGGTCAATTTAGCGCCTTATAGTTTTTTTAATGTTTTTAGTGCACGTCCGCCTATTTTGATATTTTCTCCTGCACGGCGGGTTCGCGGCAATACGGTCAAGCATACTCTTGAAAATGTTCAGGCGGTGCCCGAGGTTGTAATTAATGTCGTGAATTACGCGATGGTCCAGCAGATGAGTTTGGCCTCTACAGAATATCCAAAGGGCGTTAATGAATTCGTGAAAGCCGGCTTTACTATGGAAGCCTCCGAAACGGTGCGCCCGCCGAGGGTTAAGGAAGCTCCGGTTCAATTGGAATGTAAGGTCGTCAATGTGGTGCCTTTGGGCACTGAAGGGGGTGCGGGTAATTTGGTTATGGCCCAGGTAGAGCGATTGCATATTAGCCAAGATATACTCAATTCTCAAGGTCAAATTGATCCTGAGAAAATAGACCTTGTTTCGCGCATGGGGGGCAATTGGTATTCTAGAGCTAAATCTGGGTTATTTGAAGTGGCTAAACCCAACAGTGATCTGGGCATAGGGATTGATGCCTTGCCAAGGGCGATTCGACAAAGTGACATTCTCTCTGGAAATGATTTGGCTCAACTCGCTAATGTAAGCGCTCTACCAGAAGAGGCCCATGAGCACAGTGGCCAGGATATAAATAGACAAAAAAAGGCCAAGCAATTGATTGAGCAAGGAGCTATTGAACAGGCTTGGCAAGTGTTAATACAGGAATAGTAATATTGTAATAAATATAATACCGATGGAAATACAAGGGACCGTAAAATTAGTAGGAACAACCCAAACTTTTGGCAGCAACGGATTTAGAAAACGCGAATTGGTGGTCACCACTCAGGAGCAATATCCACAACACTTAATGATTGAATTTGTCCAGGACAAAACGGACTTACTAAACACAATAAGTGTGGGTCAATCGGTTAAAGTCGGCATCAATTTGCGTGGTCGTGAGTGGGTAAATCCACAGGGTGAGACGAAGTATTTTAATTCTATTCAAGGCTGGCGCGTTGAGTTGTTGGTTGCCGGTAGCCCATCTATGCCGCCAATGCCGCCAGAAGACGCTTTTGAGCCCATTGGCGATCATCAAGACGATGAGCACGACGATTTACCGTTCTAAATGCGGCCAACGGCCGTCATAGAAACCCTCTTTCGACGGTTTTTGCCGTCGCCTTTTTCTATTGCTTTATTGCTCACGGCATTGACTTTTGTTTTGGCGCTGATATTTACTGAGCCAAAAACATCTGATCCTTATTGGCTGAGTCTTTTGGGATATTGGGAGCAAGGGATTTGGCAAAAGGATTTGCTGGTTTTCGCCTACCAGATGATGCTCATTCTGGTTTTGGGACATATGCTCGTGCTAAGTCCGGTGATGAGTCGTTTTATTTCAGTCCTTACCACTAGTATTAAGGGCACAACTCATGCGGTAATTTTAGTTTCAGTTTTGACCATGTTGGTCTCATTTTTTAATTGGGGTCTTGGTCTAATTTTCGGGGCCTTAATGGCTCGTAAGATTGGTGAGGCGGCCAAGGCACAAGGCATTAAGATTAATTATCCTTTGGTTGGCGCGGCGGCCTATGCAGGGATGATGATTTGGCATGGAGGAATCAGTGGTTCTGCACCTGCCAAAGTTGGAGAACAGGGTCATTTAGCCTCATTAGTCGGCCCAGAATTGTCTGCATTTTTACCCGACTTAATTGCCTACACCGATACTGTTTTCAGTGTTCAAAATGTATTAGTTTTTTTAATCCTCTTATTGAGTGTTCCATTACTTTTAGTTTGGTTGGGACGCATGGGGAAAAATCAGGCACCTAACTTAAACGGGGATCCTGCCAAGGAGGATGCCACAAATCCTGAGGATAAAAATTTGGTTTATCAGCAGTCGGACTCTCGTTTTATAAAGACAAACTGGGATGAATCAAAAGTCTTAGCTTACGGCTTTGGTTTAGCAATGCTCATTGCCTTTTTTTATAACTATGGGGCCTCCTTAAGAGGTGGAATTGTTACCCCCAATATGCTAAATTTCTTAATGCTGGGATTAATATTTATAGCCCATGGTAAGGTGTCCAGTATCCTGAAGGCTGTTGATGAGGCGATTTCTGGAGCCTCGGGAATTTTAATTCAATTTCCTCTTTATTTTGGCATCATGGGCGTGATACAAAGCAGCGGACTCGTCGTAGACATCGCGAATTATTTTGTGGCCTTATCCAATGCTGAAACCCTCCCAATTTTAACCTTTGTAAGTGCCGCCATCGTAAATGTATTTATTCCTTCTGGGGGCGGTCAGTGGGCCATTCAAGGGCCTGTGATTTTAGAGGCGGCCATCTCCTTAAAGGTCCCAGTGCAAAAAGTGATTATGGCTCTGGCTTACGGCGATCAATTAACCAATATGCTGCAGCCTTTTTGGGCATTGCCTCTTTTAGGGATTACAAAACTAAAGGCCAGCGAGCTTTTGCCTTATACTTTATGGATCATGGTTTTGGGGGCTGTGGTCTTTGTGACCGCCTTGATATTCTGGTAGACGCAAGACTTTGATCTTTGCGAATGAAGCCTCATTTTTAATTATCTTGCTGAAAAATATAGTTAAATGACGCGACTCGACCGGATTTTATTTGCCCTTATAATTTTAATGACCTCAATTACCTGGGGTCAAAACCCACTTCCCAAGGGTTTAACACAGTCTGAAAAAAGTAGCCTTGGGCAGATTTCGTTCACACAAAACAAAGTAACAGACCCTCCGACAGAACCGGTAAGGGCCATGGCAGAATGGGAAGAAGTAGAATATTTAGTCATTACTTGGGAGCCGAGTTTTCAGAATATATTAAGACAAATTGTGGCCGCGGCTGTCAATGAATGTCATGTAGTGATTACTACGCAAAATCAATCCTCTGTGTCAAATTACTTATCCGGCGCCGGTATCGATTTGAGTCGTGTCATTTTTATGGTCGAGAATTGGGATTCTATTTGGATTCGCGATTATGCCGGAAATACGGTTTACAGCAATGATGTTGGGACACGTGCCCTAACGGATTGGATTTACAACAGGCCGCGGCCAAATGATGATGTCATGCCTTCGTCCCATGCTACGCTTCTTGATTTACCTATCTATATTACCAACACAGGAACAAATGATTTAGTGAATACAGGAGGCAATTATATGAGTGATGGCCTTGGGACCGCTTTTGCATCAGATCTTATTTTAGACGAAAATGCGCCTGGTAACCCCTATGGTGTGAGCGCAAAAACTGAGGCTGAGATAGATGCAATCATGAATGCGTATTTAGGTATTGATCGCTATATCAAAATGCCAACCTTACCCTATGATGTGATTCATCATATCGATATGCACATGAAGTTATTGGATGAGGAAACCCTCTTGGTAAGTCAATATCCGCCTGGAGTGGCTGATGGGCCACAAATTGAAGCCAATATTGCTGAGGTCGTGGCGAACTATCCCTCCGTATTTGGGACCCCTTATAATATAGAATGGATCCCTGCACCTCCAAGTAGTTCTGGATTATATCCCGACAATGGCGGTTCTTACCGTACTTATACTAATGCCGTTTTTATTAACAAAACGGTTTTGGTGCCTACCTATCGACCTGAAGTGGATGTGCCTGCCCTAGAACGTTGGCAAGAATTATTACCAGGTTATAATATTGTCGGAATTGATGTAGATAATTCTGGAGAGAATTTAATCTCGCTTTTGGGGGCCATACATTGTATCACGCATACCATCGGTGTCGATGAGCCCTTGTGGATTGTTCATCAGCCGGTGAACCAAGCCGCTCAGGGGGCAACGGTAGCCATTGACGCCCGAATTCAACACATTTCAGGAATTCAAGAGGCAAGTGTATATTGGCGGGATAGTGCAGGAGATTTTGCGTCGGCGCCAATGACCGCTCTTGGCAATGATACCTGGAGTGTTGATTTGCAAATGCCAAACGATGCGGCCCTTGTGGATTATTACATTGATGCTACAGCAAATTCAGGAAAGTCCCTTTCCCGACCATTGGTCGCCCCAGAGGGATTTTGGACCATAAATGTGGGGAATTTATCAATGGATGATTTCAGTAGTACTCGTTTTATTTCGGCTGCGGTTCCTAATCCAACGCCAGGATCAGTAAAATTTAGGCTGAATCAAATTCACGAGCCCGTTCAGGTCACAATTCATAACGTATTGGGACAGGAGCTTTATCGTGGAATTATTCCGCAAGGACATGGAAGTTATGAGTTAGCTTTAAATACTGAGTGGCAAGGGGTGTTATGGGTGCAGTTCAGCGGATCCTTTGGGACCGTCTATCGTCAGGTATTGAAGCTTTAAAAAACGCTTTGTTTTCGGGACAAATTAAACCCGAGAAAGCTGACCTTCAAATTGCTCTATACTTATGGCTTGGGCCACATCATAACTGCCAATTGCTGTTCGTCTCAGTGCAGTTAAATGGGCTCCACTGTCTAGTGCCGCACCAAAATCATGGGCTAAGGAGCGGATATAAGTGCCTTTACTACAGCGCACATTAAATTCCACATCAGGTAATTCAACGGCACTTAAGGCAAATTCTTTTATCGTAATTTCTCGCTCAGGCAACTCAGTGGTTTTGCCTTCGCGGGCGAGACTGTAGAGTCGTTTCCCATCTTTTTTAATTGCTGAAAAAATAGGGGGCTTCTGCAAAATGGTCCCGGTAAATTGTGGTAATGCCCCGTATAACATCTCTTCAGTAATGTGCTCATATTTAAATATGGCATTGATTTGTGTTTCAAGATCATAGCTTGGTGTAGTCGCGCCAAGTTTTAGGCGACCCGTATATTTTTTTTCTTGACCTTGAAATTCCTCTATAGATTTCGTCATCGCCCCAGTGCACAAAATGAGTAAACCCGTGGCGAGTGGATCTAGGGTTCCGGCATGTCCTACTTTTAATTTTTTTAATCCGTATTGTTTACGGATCAGCCAACGAACTTTATTGACGACCTGAAACGAGGTCCAATTTAGAGGTTTGTCAATCATGATTACTTGACCTTTTACAAAAGGATTGTCAGACATTATACCAGGCTTAAAGGCTGAACAAAAAAGTGAATGGCTAACAATAATAGCCCAATAATGACCCGGTAATAACCAAAGCCTTTAAATCCATTTCGGCTGAGATAGTTGATAAAGGTTTTTATCGCAACCAGAGCGACAAAAAAACCGATTACATTGCCTAAAATAAGGAGATTAATGTGCTCTTGGGTCAGTAAAAACCCATCTTGGTAATAGTCAAAAGACTTTTTTGCTGTGGCACCTAGCATGGTAGGAACGGCCAAGAAAAAAGAAAATTCAGCGGCTGCAGTGCGCGAGAGTTTTTGCGACATTCCCCCGACGATACTTGCTCCACTTCGCGAAACCCCAGGGATCATGGCCAAACACTGAAAAAAACCAATAAGTAAGGCGGTCTTATAATTGACCTTTGTATCCGTTCCTTGTCCGAACCAGGCGTCTACCTTAATGAGTATTGCCCCGCCAATAATAAGAGAAATAGCCACGGTAACTGGACTCTCTAGTAATTTATCAATTAAATCATTGAACATCAAGCCTAAAACTACCGCAGGCAAAAAAGCGACGAATAATTTTTTATAAAATTCTATGGTTTGAAAAAATCGTTTAAAGTAAAGGACGACCACGCTTAAAATTGTCCCAAGTTGAATCGCGATGGTAAATAGCTTAGTAAATTCTTCCTGGGCAATGCCAAAAAATGATGAAGCAATGATCATATGTCCCGTGGACGACACGGGTAAAAATTCTGTAAGTCCCTCAATAATGGTCAGTACGATGGCTTCCCAATAATTCATGATTCTGACTTATCGTGAGGTTTGAGAATAGCGTAAACCTCAAGGCCAAAACCAATTAGGATAAGGGCTGGTGCCAAACGGATTCTTCTCCAGCTATAAATTTCCGGTTTGAATACCTCAGGATTCTCACTACCGCCTCCTGCCATAAGAATAAATCCAAGGGCAATAAAGGCAAGACCAGCTAACATTATTTTGTAGTTGGCTTTGTGAAAGACAAATGAAGATTCGGCCTGTTCCTTTTTTCTTTTTTGTTCCCCCATATCAGAATTAAAATGGTCTTATTAAGCGTGCCGCTAAGTTACGTTTTTTCTTTTCATTCTAATCCAGCGTACAGAGGTGATGGGCTGACTAGCGACTTCCGGTTAATAATACAATTCGTCGCTGCGCAGGTTCAAGAATCTTCGGGTTGCAAAAAAGGTACTCAAGCCGCTTATGATAATTCCTGCGCCCAAAACAAAGACCGCTAACCAAGCATGCCCCTGTACATCGCCCACAATATCTAATTCAGGAAAATAATCATTTAGACCCCACAATACCCCAAACAAACCTGAGAGGGCAATTACGGCGCCAAAAGTCCCAAACAAAATGCTTTGACGGACAAAGGGTGCGCGAATAAAGCCTTTGGTTGCCCCAACCAGTTGCATGGTTTTGATGGTAAATCGTTTCGCGTAAACTGAGAGGCGAATCGAGTTATTGATCAGTACGATCGCAATGACCAAAAAGATACCGCTGATGATTAATGCCCAAAAACTAATTTTTTTGATGTTATCATTGAGCAAAACAATTAGAGGTTTGTCGTAATTCACAGACTCGACAAAACTGTTTTCCAACAATTCATTTTGGATGTTTTCGATTTCTTCGGCGGTCACAAACTCAGCCAATAAAAAAACATCGATGCTGTTTTTCAAAGGGTTATCCCCAAGAAATTCCATGAATTTTTCGCCAATTAGCGCGCTGTGTGCTTCTGCGGCTTGCTGTTTGGAAACATAAACAGCATTTTTTGTGTAGGGGGCAAGTCCAATGGTCTGCTGGAGCTGATCAATTTCAACATTTCGGGCATCGTCCTTTAAGAAGATGGTCAACGCAATTTGCTCTTTGAAATGGTCGGCAACCTTTTTGGAATTGATTAAAATGAGTCCCAAAAATCCAAGTAAGAATAAAACAAGCCCAATACTTACCACCGCAGAGATGTAGGAGGAAATTAGGCGTCTTTTTTGAAATTTTTCAAAGGAGCGACTCATAGTTTAGGTAGATTCAGTGTAAAAATACAAGGAATTTTGGGATGAGGGAATACCTTGGGTTTAAACTTTTCTCTTTCGGTCAATAGGTGTAAATTTGCCATCAATAAAACGGTCGAGGTTTTAATATCAGCGCATTATGAGTAAATATACTTTTCGCTCTATCGAGGAAAAATGGCAAAATTTTTGGGCCCAAAATCAAACTTTTGCCGCCAGTGATGACGCTGGAAGTCAACCAAAGTTTTATGTCTTAGACATGTTTCCCTATCCCTCTGGGGCAGGGCTTCATGTAGGACATCCTCTGGGCTATATCGCCAGTGATATTTATGCACGCTATAAAAGACACAAAGGGTTTAATGTTTTGCATCCTCAAGGCTATGATAGTTTTGGTTTGCCTGCGGAACAATACGCCATTCAAACCGGGCAGCACCCGAGTAAAACGACCCAAGAAAATATTGCCCGTTATCGACAGCAGCTCGATCGCATGGGATTTAGTTTTGATTGGCAGCGGGAGGTTCGCACCTCTGATCCTGAATATTACCGTTGGACTCAGTGGATTTTTATTCAGCTTTACCAAAGCTGGTATGACCCGAGTCAGGATAAAGCCCGGCCTATAAGTGACCTTATTGCGCTTTTTGAGCAAGGCGGGAGCAGTGCTCTAGATCAGGACTTGTGCCGCGTACTTTTCGAGAATTTATCGCCGGAACTTTCAGTTTTTCAGGTTGCGGATTGGCAGGCTTTTAGTCAAGAGCAAAGAGAAGCCGTCTTGAGTCAATTTCGATTGACTTATCTGGCAGAGTCTGAGGTCAATTGGTGTCCCGCCTTGGGGACTGTATTGGCCAATGATGAAATCGTTAACGGCGTTTCAGAACGTGGAGGACACCCTGTGGTTCATAAAAAAATGAAGCAGTGGAGCATGCGCATCACCGCTTATGCTCAGCGTTTACTCGACGGGCTTGATCAATTGGATTGGCCGGAGCCTCTAAAAGAATCTCAAAGACATTGGATTGGTCTTTCACAAGGCGCGTCTGTCGTTTTTGAGGTCAAAGGACACCAAGCCCACATCGAGGTATTTACCACGCGTCCTGACACAATATTTGGCGTCAGTTTCCTAACCTTGGCGCCAGAGCATGAATTGGTCGCTAGCCTAACGACTGCGGAACAAAAACCGGACGTAGAGGCTTATGTGCAGGCGAGCGCTCAGCGCAGCGAGCGCGAGCGTATGGCCGATGTCAAGAGTATTAGCGGGGTGTTTACGGGCGCTTACGCCATACATCCATTGAGCGGGGCTGAAGTGCCCATTTGGATTGGGGATTACGTCTTGGCTGGGTATGGCACAGGCGCTGTGATGGCTGTGCCCTGTGGGGATCAGCGTGATTATGATTTTGCCAAGCACTTCGACCTGCCTATTCTGAATATATTCAAAGATGTTTCCATAGAGAACGAGGCTTACGCCTTAAAGGACCCTTGTATTATTGATCAAAGTGACTTTCTCAATGGCCTAAATTATAGCCAAGCCTGTGCAGAAGCCATCAAAGCACTTGAAGCCTGTGGGCACGGTCGTGGGACCATTAATTATCGACTGCGCGATGCGGTATTTAGTCGTCAGCGTTACTGGGGGGAACCATTTCCCGTTTACTATAAAAATGGCCTCCCACAGATGATCGATCCCCAGTACTTACCCCTTGTTTTACCGGAGGTCGATGCTTATTTGCCTACCGAAGATGGCGATCCGCCTTTGGGTCGCGCAGATCAATGGGCTTGGGATACGGTACAAAAAGCCGTGGTGTCTAATAAACACATAGACCACGACAAGGTATTTCCTCTTGAGCTCAATACTATGCCGGGTTGGGCGGGGAGTAGTTGGTATTTTTTCCGCTACATGGACCCTCAAAATAAAGAAGTCTTTGCCAGTAAAGAGGCCCTAGATTATTGGGGTTCTGTCGATTTATATATCGGGGGAAGTGAGCATGCCACAGGACATCTTTTATACAGTAGATTCTGGGTTAAATTTTTATTTGATCGTGGGTTTATCAGTGTTGATGAGCCGTTTAAAAAATTGATTAACCAAGGGATGATCCTTGGAGAGAGTGCCTTTGTTTATCGGACCGCCGATGGGAAGCAACTGGTCTCCGCGGGACGTATTCAGGATTTTGATCCCAAGGAGTTGCAAAGCGTACATTGTGACGTATCCATGGTGTCTTTAACTAATGAATTGGATGTCGAAAAATTTATCGCCTGGCGACCAGAATATTCCGGGGCAGTAATTGTTAGCGAGGAAGACGGTACATTCAAGGTCAAGCGAGAGGTCGAGAAGATGTCAAAATCTAAGTTTAATGTGGTTAATCCAGACGATATTTGCGATCAATACGGCGCGGATACCCTCCGACTTTACGAGATGTTTTTAGGGCCTTTAGAACAATCAAAACCATGGAGTACTGCTGGAATTACAGGGGTTCATGGATTTTTGAAAAAACTGTGGAAACTCTATCACAGTGGCGAATCTGAGTCTTTTGATGTTTCTGAAAACACCCCAAGTTCAGAGGCGTTAAAGGTCTTACACAAAACAATTAAAAAGGTAAATTCAGACATTCAAGAGTTTAGTTTCAACACCTCTGTAAGTACCTTTATGATTGCTGTAAATGAGTTAAGCGCGCTTAAAGCCAATGAGCGCGGTGTTTTAGAGCCTTTGGTCGTGTTGATTGCCCCTTATGCGCCCCACATTGCTGAAGAGCTTTGGTCGAAATTAGGTCATGAGCAAAGTATAGCGGGGGTTGCTTTTCCAGAACACGAACCAAAATATTTGGTCGAATCCTCAAAAACTTATCCTATTTCCTTTAATGGTAAAACACGATTTACACTAGACTTATCGATGGATTTGACCAAAGAGGAAATCGAGTCTTCAGTTCTGGCTGATGAACGCACTCAGGCCCAATTACAGGGAAGAACACCGAAAAAAGTTATTGTAGTTCCTGGAAAAATTGTGAATATTGTAGGTTAAGGTTTTGACTATGGCTCAGTCAGAATGTCAGACAAATGGATTAATATTGTTTTGGCATTAGATTTGACGCCACAGCAGTAACCTTAAGATTTAAATTATGTCTGGATATTATCTTTTAGCAGGGCTAATTTTTTTAGCGAGTTGGTGGGTAAGTAATACCCTTAAAAAGAAATTTGCACACTACAGTAAATTGCATTTGCGCAATGGATTAAGCGGTAAAGAAATTGCCGAGCAGATGCTCAAAGACAATGGAATTTATGATGTGCAGGTTATTTCAACCCCTGGCCAATTGACGGATCATTACAATCCCACCAATAAAACGGTAAATTTAAGTGAATCGGTTTATCATCAGCGTAATGCTGCGGCTGCTGCAGTTGCTGCTCATGAGTGCGGTCATGCCGTGCAACATGCCCTGGCCTATTCTTGGTTAACCATGCGTTCTTCCATAGTACCTATGGTTGGTGTCGCCAGTAAATTGTCGAATTTTGTCATCATGATGGGCCTTATTTTATCAGCGACAGGTTCGGCAGTTGGGAGCTCATTATTTTTGTTAGGTATTTTGCTTTTTGCCACCACGACGGTGTTTTCTGTAATCACTTTACCCGTGGAATTCGATGCGAGTAAACGTGCTTTGGTATGGCTTAAGACCAAAAACATGGTCACTTCTGAGGAATTACATGGTGCTGAAGACGCTTTGAATTGGGCGGCACGAACTTATGTTGTTGCTGCGCTAGGTTCAATAGCAACACTCATGTACTTTGTCATGATGTTTTTGGATCGTCGATAATAGCTTAGTTTCCTTCAGAATAATTATCCAGCAACATTGTTGGGGTTGTACCCCATGTACGGCACGTGATATTCTTGAAATAGAACGCCGTACTGTTTGAGTTCCTCTAGAATTGGGGTGTATACTTCCTCGTGAATAGGCAATTGAACCCCTGGGTTTTTAATCACCCCATTGAGAATCTTTAAGGCCGCAATGGCTACGGGTAGGCCGACAGTTTTTGCCATCGCTGTATTGGTTTGGTCTTCCCCAATAAGGACCATATTGCTGTCAATTTGTTTTTTAACCCCATTAACTTCATAGCCAAATTTGTGGTACATGACAATCATGTCTTTGTCCTTGGGTTGCAAGGTCCATTGATCCATTAAAATTTTCTGTAGGGCCGTGGCAGGACTTGCATTCTTAATGCCAATGGTTTTTTCTGTGTTGAATAAGTCAAGTTCTTCTAGTTTTCCCCACATGAGATCGTCTTGATCGATTTTTAAATTGTGTCGAAGCTTTAAGGCGACAGAATCTGTCGGGGAATAAGGCAAAAATAAATTTACAAACTCTTTGTAGGTGAGGTTTTCCGAATTTGGGATGCGGTAACTATCGTCAGTCATACCCAGCTGGACAAACATATTCCAGGCTTTGCTAAATCCGACATGTCGGATTGTTCCACGATAAAGGGTTAGGATGTCTTCAAGTCCATAGATTGAGCGATATTTTAATGAATTTCTATTCGCGTAAGCTTCAAAGCGCCCGTGGCCCTCAATATCTAAGAATTCTGTCCTTCTAAAGAGACGGTGATAGGGAATGTATTTGTAGGTGCCCTCCTGGATAAATTCTGCTGCACCTCCTTGTCCTGCCAAAACTACATTGCGCGGATTCCAGGTAAATTTATAATGCCATAGATTAGTATCACTCTCTGGGGCGATTAAGCCTCCTGTGAATGATTCAAATAAGAGCATTTTTCCCCCTTTAGCCCGAATTTGATCGATGACCTTCATGGCGCTCATATGATCGATGCCAGGGTCAAGCCCACATTCATTCATGAAAACTAAGTTTTTGGCGCGGACCTCTTGGTCCAATTCTTCCATTGCTGGACTGATATACGAGGCGGTGACCATATGTTTGCCAAAGGCTAAACAATCTTTTGCCACATCAACATGCATATGCGCTGGGAGCATAGAGATCACCAGGTCGTGGGCCTGAATCAACGATTTTCGCTGATCGGCATCGTTCACATCCAGCGCGATGCCACGCGTATGAGCCATCCCGAGAATATTTTTATTGGCTGCTTCTATGGACAGGTCCGCTACAGTAATTTCCAATTGTTGATCCGACGCTTTTTCAGCGAGATAATGAATTAGATTCGTGGCAGATCGTCCAGCTCCGATGACAAGAATATGGCGCATGTACTTAATTTTGTAGTTTTAAGGTCGAAAGTTTGACGAATATAGAAAATAAGAATTGGAACAAATGCAGCATAATGATAAAATTCAAGGGGTTATATTGAGCTTATAGGGGGCCATCACGGTGGTTCTTGGGGCATGGGGCGCTCACGGATTAAAGTCTTTGATTACTCCTGAAGAATACCAACGCTTTGAAATTGGCTTCTTTTATCAGGTTTTTCATTTAACCGTTTTGCTTGTCATTTGGTCGAGTCATAAAATATCGACAAGGATAAAACCATGGATTTATCGATCCATGGGGATGGGAATCTTATTTTTTTCAGGCTCTTTGTATTTGATGTCAGCAAAGGCTCTTCTTTTTTTCGATTCTTCATTTCTTGGACCGCTCACTCCCATCGGGGGAGTACTTTTTATTTTAGGTTGGTTGCTTCTGGGTTGGGGTATTTTGAAAAAAATGAGAGGATAAAGTCTGTTAAACTCGGGCTTAGTACGAATTGATTTTTTTATTTTTGTAGGCACAATCTAACGCACAACAAATGCACAATAACCAAAATTCGAAATCGATTTCGCTGGAGCAATATGGTATTTCTGGTGCTAAGGTCCATTATCAACTCACTTCAGAAGAACTTCAAAGAGCCACCGTTGAAAAAGGCATGGGTGTTGAAACCGATAACGGTACACTCGCAATTAATACCGGTGAGTTTACAGGGCGTTCCCCAAAGGATCGATTTATCGTAAAAGACGAGATTACCCAAGACAAAGTATGGTGGGGACCGGTCAATATTCCATTTGATCCTTCGGATTTTGATGCGCTTTACAAACAGGTAACCGACTATCTCGGAAACAAAGAACTTTATGTTCGAGAGGCTTATGCCTGTGCGGATCCAAATTATAAGCTTAATATTCGTGTGATTAATGAATATCCTTGGAGCAATATGTTTGCGGCCAATATGTTTTTACGCCCAGATCAGTCCATGCTGGAAACATTTGAGCCAGATTGGTTGATTGTTAATGCTCCCGGATTTATGGCCGATCCCCAGCGCGATAAAACCAGACAGCATAACTTCGCGATATTAAACTTTACAAGAAAAATTGCCTTGATCGGAGGGACGGGCTATACCGGTGAGATTAAAAAAGGAATTTTTTCTGCGTTAAACTTTTTACTGCCTGTTGAACATCATACGTTACCCATGCATTGTTCGGCCAATGTGGGGACTGATGGAGATACTGCCATTTTCTTTGGCCTTTCTGGAACAGGAAAGACTACTTTATCGGCAGATCCTGACCGTCGTTTAATTGGAGACGATGAACACGGCTGGACAAAGGAAGATACTGTCTTTAATTTTGAAGGCGGTTGTTACGCAAAGGTGATTAATCTAACCCTGGAGAACGAGCCAGATATCTATCGTGCCATCAAGCCTGGGGCTATTCTTGAAAATGTCATCATGGATGCTAAAGGGGTAGTGGATTATTCGGATACTTCAATAACCCAAAATACGCGTGTAAGCTATCCAATAGAACATATTCCTAATATTCAGGTTCCATCAATAGGCCATCATCCAAAGAATATATTTTTCTTAACTGCGGATGCCTTCGGGGTATTGCCTCCAATCTCAAAACTTTCGCCTGGTCAAGCAGCGTATCACTTTATTAGTGGTTATACTGCAAAGGTGGCTGGTACTGAGGCTGGAATTGTTGAGCCAGTACCCAGTTTTTCAGCCTGTTTTGGCGCACCATTTATGCCCTTACATCCGACGGTTTATGCTGAAATGCTCAGTGAAAAAATGCAAGCTGCTGGAGTCAATGTTTGGCTTGTGAATACCGGTTGGACAGGGGGCTCGTATGGGGTTGGTCAGCGCATGAAACTAAAATACACGCGGGCCATGATTACGGCGGCCATGTATGGATCTTTAGAGGAAGCGAACAAAGATAATTACCATATTCACTCTGTATTTGGTGTTTCCCAGCCTCGTGTTTGTCCTGGGGTGCCTACAGAGGTTTTAAGTCCAAGACAAACTTGGAATAATGATGAGCATTATTACAAAACAGCGGATAAACTGGCTTCGTCGTTTAAAGAAAACTTTAAAAAGTTCGAGTCCTACGCCAATCAGGAGATCATGGCGGGGGGTCCTTTAATCTAATCTGAGCCTTTTATTTTTTGCTGTTAACGCTTTTGATGTAGCGTTCCAAGGCCATGGTCATGGACGGAGTCTCGGGAGTCGGTGCTTGAATATCTACCCTTAAACCTTTATTGGTGGCGGCTGTTATTGTCGTGTTCCCGAATACTGCTATTCTTGTGTCATTTTGCTGGAAATCAGGGAAGTTCTCAAACAAGGATTCAATTCCACTCGGGCTGAAAAACACCAATATATCGTAATAAACATCGCGCAGATCAGATAGATCACTGATGACTGTCTTATAGAATGTGCCTTGTTTCCAGTGGACGCCTAAATCATCTAATACCGTAGGGACCTCAGGCTTAAGTTTGTCTGAAGAAGGAAGTAAAAACTTCTCATTCTTGTATTTTTTTATCAGAGGCGAGAGTTCGGTAAAGGTACGCTTGCCCACGTAAATTTTGCGCTTTCGATAGACCACGTATTTTTGAAGATAATAGGCCACGGCTTCACTCTGACAAAAATATTTCATTGTATCCGGAACCTTAAATCTCAATTCCTCAGCGATACGAAAAAAGTGATCGACTGAGTTTCGACTGGTTAAAATAATGGCCGAATACTGGCTCAAATCGACTTTCTGAGTGCGCACATCTTTACTGGACACGCCTTCTACGTGAATAAAAGGACGAAAGTCTATTTTGACTTTTTGTTTGTCGACTAGGTCGAAATACGGAGAATTTTCAACTTTTGGTTCGGGTTGGGACACTAAAATAGTTTTCACCTTCATAAGCCTCTAAGATTTATCCTCATGTCATAGCTGTCTGATACAGCAAGACATATGGTGCTATTTCAAGTGCGCAAATGTACAAAATAAAATACAAGAAGTTATTTATTATGGTCGTCGAATTGCGTCGAACACTATAAATTATGGTTGCCCCTAGGGTAAAGATGAGCGTTATCGAAAGAATCACCAATATTATTGCCCACGGTAAGCGACTAAAAAATAGAGTGGCCAATAAAATTAAAATTCCGATGGATATCAAATGATGAAAACTAAATCTTTGATATCGATATGCGGCTAACACCTTTTGGCAATTAAAGATATATCCAATGCCCCAATCCAAAGTATAGCGAATACTCAAATACACACTGACTAAAAAAACTCCGTTGGTGAACTCATGAAATTGGAGGCTTAGGCTTTGTGCATGATCAAAACGCTTTAGCCCCGAAAGTAAAATACCAAAAGCCACGAGTTGAATGACCAGCATTGAAATATTGAATGGATGTATAAAACCCTTTTGCCGACCTTCTAAGGCAAAATACTTATCGTTTAGAGGCAACAATAATAATTCACTCATGCGCTTTGGAAACCAATAACGCAAAATGCCTAAGAATGCTAGGGCGCCAATCAGTATTAGGGTTAACCAATCACGATTCAATTCTACGCGGAGTAAGTGTTCCATACAATTCATAAAATTACGCTAATTTTTTAGTTTTTTCAGCGCTCAAAAGGGCTTTGACAAGACTGGAGTAATGAAAAAAAAGTACCTTTGAGCAAAGTTTTGAAATGGCCGAAGGTCTCATTATCATTCCTACTTTTAACGAATCTGAAAACATTGAAAAGCTTCTGCGCAATGTGTTTTCACTACAACGCATATTTTCTGTACTTGTGGTGGATGATGGATCCCCAGATGGGACGGGTGAAATCGTCGAGCGATTAATCCCCGAATACGCAGAACACCTGAATTTGCTTAAACGCACAGAGAAATCTGGTTTAGGGCGTGCGTACCTCGCCGGTTTTGAGTGGGCCCTCAAACGAGATTATTCTATAATTTTCGAAATGGATGCGGATTTTTCACACAATCCTAATGATTTGATTCGCCTTTATAATTGTTGTACTCGCGAGGGATATGATATGGCCATTGGCTCTCGTTATATCACCGGGGTTAATGTGGTGAACTGGCCAATGAGTCGGGTTCTATTGTCTTGGGGGGCATCCAAATACGTTCAATGGGTGACGGGCATGAACATTAAAGACACCACTGCGGGCTTTGTGTGTTATCGCAGAGAGGTACTCGAGGGACTGGATTTATCTCGTATTCGTTTTGTGGGTTATGCTTTTCAAATTGAAATGAAATACAAGGCATTTTTAAAAGGGTTCAAAATCAAAGAAATCCCTGTGATTTTTACGGACCGGACTCGTGGGACTTCGAAAATGTCCAAAGGAATTATTTCAGAAGCTATTTTTGGTGTTCTGAAAATGCGTTTTAAAAAATTATTAAACAGATTAGACATATGAATCAATCAGTATTGATTAAGAATGCACAGGTGGTGAATGAAGGAAGTATCGATACTTGTGATGTGTTGGTTGTCGGTGATCGCATCGAAGAGATTGCGTCGACAATTAGCGCCAAATCTCCAAACACAAGAGTCATCGACGCCGATGGGCTCTATCTTATGCCGGGGATGATTGATGATCAAGTTCACTTCAGAGAACCTGGATTGACCCATAAAGCCACCATAGAATCTGAATCTAAGGCGGCTGTAGCTGGCGGAATTACAAGTTTTATTGAAATGCCAAACACCGTTCCTCAGGCCACAACTATGGATAAAGTTGAGGAGAAGTTTGCCATCGCCGCACAGAGCTCCTGGGCGAACTATTCATTTATGCTTGGTGGGACCAATGATAATTTAGAAGACCTCATTAATGCCGACCCAACTAAGGTGGCAGGAATAAAACTCTTTTTAGGATCCTCTACAGGCAATATGCTCGTGGATGATCCAGAGGTTTTGGCAGCGATCTTTAAGAATACTAAAATGGTTATTTCTGTGCATTGTGAAGATGAAGCAACCATTCGGGAAAATCTTGCGACACAAATCGCGAAATACGGGGAAGATATTCCTATGGCCATGCACCCGGTTATTCGATCTGAAGAGGCGTGCTACCTTTCGAGTTCACGAGCGATAGAACTGGCCAAAAAACACGGGGCTCGTCTACACGTGTTTCACTTATCTACGGCAAAAGAAACTGGCTTGTTTAAAGCGTACTCTGACCTAACGAAAAAAAATATCACTTCGGAGGTTTGTATCCACCACCTTTGGTTCAGCGATGAAGATTACTCGCGCCTGGGCTCAAAGATTAAATGGAACCCTGCAGTAAAAACCCCAGCAGATCGTTCGGGCTTGCGCAAGGCCTTATTAAACGACCGTATTGATGTTATTGCGACGGACCACGCGCCGCACACCAGCGAGGAAAAATCAAATAAATACACTAGTGCCCCCTCGGGAGGTCCGCTAGTGCAGCACGCCCTTGTCGCGCTTATAGAACTCTATCATCAAGGGGTAATTTCTTTGGAAAAAATAGTCGAAAAATTTGCGCATAACCCGGCAAAACTTTTTGACATCAAGGACAGAGGGTATATTCGTCCAGGCTATAAAGCAGATTTAGTATTAGTCGATCTGCATGCCCCTTGGACGGTAAATAAATCCAATATTCTGTATAAGTGTGGTTGGTCGCCTTTTGAGGGTAATGTTTTTCAGGCTCGGGTGATGCATACCTTGGTCAATGGTCAACTTGTATACATCGATGGATTATTTCCTCAAAGAACTTATGGAGAACGACTGTTGTTTAACCGATAATTAATGAAGATGACCAGCAAGAAAACGCTAATCCGTGGCAAAAATTTATTTTGGTCTGACCCTTGGGAGAAGTCAAATAAACAACTTCTTGTTTTGTCAAAATATGCGCTTTCGATTTTTCTTGCCCTAGGGCTTTTTGCTTGTCAGGATGTGGTTCGGCCAGATATTCCTGAGGAAATTATTCCTGAGGCTAAAATGGTCGATGTACTCGTAGAGGCTTACATTGGCAATGCCGCGCGAAGCAATAACAATCGTGTTTTGAGAATGGGTGGTGTTCAGCTGGATTCGATTCTGTATGCAAAATATGAAATAGACAGTCTTCAATTTGCGCAGAATACGGCTTACTATGCATCTCAGATCGATCCATATATGCGCATACTTGAGCAGGCGGAAACAAAACTTTCAGGAGTTAAAAAATCGCTGGATTCTATCGCTTTAATTGACGCCGAGCAGCAAAAAAAGGATAAAGATTCATTGCTAGATTCGGCTAAGACTAATGTGCTCAATCAAAAAATTATTCCTGCGATAAGCCAGTAAAGCGGCATCAATTTATTCTGTAAGGGGCCAAGCGACATATCCTATCTAGGGTCTTGTCTAATTCCGTATAGGTTAGTGGCACAAGGTTTGTTACCGCTGTTCCATCGTAAGTGGAGGCTTCAAACATGGCATAGATATAGGCCTTGGGCAGTCTTTGAGCGCTTCCAGTAATCCAAGCCCGCAAAAAATCTAAATAATGTCCTATAAGCCCCACCCATAGAGGAATCTTCTGTTTTGGCGATTTTTTTGAGCCTAAGGAATGGCCTATTTTTTGCAAAACTTCGAGATAAGTCAAATTATGTCCGACCAGTGTAAAGGCTTGTTTGTACACGGGGCCCTCCATGAGGTTAATTGAAAAAGCCACAACGTCTTTGACATCCACAAAACCCGTTCCTCCCGGGGGGTACCATGTGGGCTGTGTACTGACAAATTTCAAAAGAAAACCGCTACCACTGCGCCAATACCCCTCGCCTAAAATTACTCCAGGCCGTAAAATAATGACTTGAAGCCCTTCTTGGGCGCCTCTCCAAACTTCCAATTCTCCGCCATACTTGGTCAGACCATAGGGGTCTTTAAATGAAGGGGGATCAAACGAATCCTGTCCTTGGGTATTGGTGATTTGTCCTAAGGCGGCAATGGAGCTGATATAACATAGCTTTTTGACTTTGGCCTCCAAGCAACAATTCACCAAGTTTGCAGTGCCTGTAATATTGGTTTTTTTGAGCTCGGAATGACGGCGCCATTCAAAATTAATAAGTCCCGCGACATGATAAACTTCTGTAATTCCTTTAAGGGCTTCAGAAAGACCCATGCAGTCGTTTAAATCGCACTGAATCCAATCGATTTTATCAAATAAAGGGGCTTCTTCTTTGAAGGAATACCGGAACACTTCACGCGCCTTTTCTATCCCTTTGAGGTCTCTGTACAGCGCGCGAATGCGCTCATGTTTTTGTGTTAACTCAGCCAGCAAATGCGCACCTAAAAATCCTGAACCACCCGTAACCAATATCATAGCTCTAAGGTACAGATTTCATGGATATCGGCGGAAATAATCGCAAGTGAACTTTAGTTTTTTCAATTAGGCCATTATCTTTGCTCAAAACCAGAAAACCATGCCGAAAAACTTTATTCAGGAGCTGCAGTGGCGAGGAATGATTCATGATGTAATGCCCGATACTGAACAGTATTTAAATGAGGCAATGCGCTCTGCCTATGTTGGCTTTGATCCAACGGCTGATTCGCTTCATATTGGGAATTTAGTGCCCATTATGCTATTGGCGCACTTACAGCGCTGTGGTCATAGACCTGTAGCTTTGGTTGGTGGGGCCACCGGAATGATTGGAGACCCCTCTGGTAAATCAACCGAACGACAACTTCTTGACGAAGCAACACTACGTCATAATCAAGAATGCGTTAAAGCACAACTATCTCATTTTTTGGATTTTGACAGTGGGGCGCCGAATCAAGGGCTTTTGGTGAACAATTATGACTGGATGAAGTCATTTAGTTTTTTGGATTTTATCCGTGATGTAGGCAAGCACATTACCGTCAATTATATGATGGCCAAAGATTCTGTAAAAAACAGAATTAAAGGAGAAGAAGGCGATGGTATGTCCTTTACAGAGTTTACTTATCAGTTGGTTCAAGGTTACGATTTTTTACATCTCTATAAGGCTCATGACTGTACCCTTCAAATGGGGGGAAGCGACCAGTGGGGCAATATCACCACGGGAACTGAACTAATTCGCCGTATTGGGCAATCAAAGGGTTATGCCTTGACCTGTCCATTGATTACAAAAAGTGATGGCAGTAAATTCGGTAAAAGCGAAGGGGGCAATATTTGGCTTGACCCAAATAGAACGTCTGCCTACAAATTCTATCAATATTGGTTAAATACCAGTGATGAAGACGCTGAGCGTTATATTAAAATTTTCACTTTCCTAGACCGTGAAACGATAGACTCATTGATTCTTGAGCATCAGCAGGCCCCGCATTTAAGAATCCTCCAAAAACGATTGGCTCAAGAAGTCACGCAGACGGTGCACGGCCAAGCGCAATATCAAAATGCGCTTTTAGCCTCAGAAATTTTATTTGGAAAGGCCACCGATCAAGAATTAAAACGATTGGATCGCAATACCTTTTTAGAGGTTTTTGATGGGGTGCCTCAGGCTGAGGTTTCTCGCGATACAATTGATTCAGGACTGGACATTGTGGCTGCTTTGGTTGAAAAATCCGGATTTTTAAAATCAAATGGCGAAGCGCGACGCGCATTGGAGCAGCAGAGCATTTATATTAATAAAACCAAAGTTGAATTGGGCTATGTTATTCAATCTAAAGATTTGATTGACAACCAGTTTGTTTTATTGCAGCGCGGTAAAAAGAATTACTGCATCCTCAAGGTTTTATAATAAATCCCTCAAGAATTCGCTGAGTTATCGCTATAAAAAGTTTGTCGCTTGAGGATAAGGCAAAAGCGCACTTATCAGTACCGCAATGCTCTCCTTAACAATCAGTGTGATACTGATAATGGTCACGGCTACAATTAGGGCTACTGCTAAGTTGTTGTTTCTTATCTCTTTATATTCGTGAATGCCTTGGGTCAACATCGAGAATAAACCGAATACTGCGGTATTGATCAAAAGCGCAATAAAAAATCCTATCGTCAAATAAAGGGCTGCGTAAAGAACTATAGTTTGATAATCTGGACTGTTGCCTTGGGTGGTGACGACGCGCACCACTTGAGTGATTTGTGGTAATATTTCGCTTAGAATTAAACCAATGCTTAGCACCAAACCAGAGGTTAAAACGGTAAAGGCCATATCCTTGCCGCTGAGATCATTTTGCTTGAAAAACACGCGTCTTAAAATCCCATAAGAGACATAGATTACTCCGACACTGATTAATAGGGAAAAGACTATTTCAAATAAAGCTAAATAAAAAAGTGGTGCGTTCATGAGTTAAAGTTAAGGGATTCACGTGTTAATTGGGTTCTGGGGAATGAGTCAATACGACGTTCCAAAAATTCATATTACCGATTTGAGGAGGCAAGGAACCCATCAGGTGATTGGGTGCAGTGGTCTCCCATACCAAATATTTTTTTCCTTGAAATAGCTTATACTGCCCAGCCGAGGGAAGGTTCAAACCTAGAATTGAATGCCGATATACGTCGCTGTTAAGAATGGCGACATCGTAATTAAACGCACTCAGTACACTAAATAAAAAAACGGTGCGTGTATCGCAATCCCCCTTGAGATTTTGCATGAATCCCAGTGGGCTTTGAAGTCCAAAGGGTTGGTCTCCGATGCAGCAATCAGGGCATTCGCTAAGTAATTCTCGAATCCATCCCTGATAATTTTCGGGTTCTTGACAGGCCTCCTGAAAGACTAAAGCATAGGGTATGTTTTGAATACAGCTTACCACCATTTCTGCAAACAATTCTGCCGACATTGGCTGCTGTAGGTAGATTTGATAAAAAACATCTAAAATCAAGTCCAATTTCGGGCCATTTTCTTGAGCCATTTGAGCATAAAGCTCCCCCCAAAAACTTGTTAATCCTTCTGGATTCATGCGTCTGTGGGATTGAATCGCTTGAGCGACGTCGTCATATCGAACGGTAAGTTTGGCCTGATATGGGGTCCCAAAATTATTTTGCCAAGAACGACCATGTCGATACACCAAGATACTGTCTTGGTCCTTATCTAGCCAAATCTGTTCTGTATCTGAAGGAAGATCGTCGCTTTTGACATATTGGGCGTTATTATGGACCAATTCAATGAGCCCTCGCAGTATGATCGTCCCAATGAGAAGGATCATTATACGGTACTTTAAGCCCTTATACCGGTCAACTCTGCTCATGCCTCTAATAATAAGTTACAGCCACGGATATCGCTGTGATCAAAACGACCCAACAGGTAAAAACTCCCATCAGAATTGATTTTCCCCAAATCTTGTGTACCGATAAAGGCACATGAATAGACATTGGCCAAATCTATGATGTTGATTCCACCAGTGCGCTGGCGGATCAAACTCAGTGGATCTTCAGGATCTCGAGTGAGCACACGCATCCAAGGGGGGGCTTGGAATTTGCCTTCAGATTGGGCATAGGCTTGAGACATAAGTTCAGTCATTCCGTATTCACTGTGAATATTGTTTAGGCCAAATTGAACAGATAACTCTTGATGCAGCGCGGCCTTAGTCCATTCTGCTCTTTTTCCTTTCATACCGCCGGTTTCCATAATAATGGTATCAGCAGGAAGTTCCCATGGGCCCATTTGGGCCAGGTCCAATAAAGCATATGAAACGCCCAAAAGTAAAATTCGTTTTCCTTGAGCGCCTAACTTATGCATCAGTGTTCGCAACTCTTGGAGTTGATCTAAATAAAACCCGCTCTCGCTATGTCCTGACTGCTCAATAAGGGTATTTGCCATATAAACTAAAGAGGATCCAGTGCGCTCTAAATACGAAGGCAAAAGGGCCAGAACGACATATTGGTCTATAGGGCCGTATCGCCTTGTAAAGGCTTCGCTAAAGCAGTGTTCATAAAACCTCAAATCAGGGACTAAGTGCACACTCGGGACGGTTCCAGTGGTTCCACTTGAGGTGAATTCCGCCTCGGGAACCGCCTGGTTATGCAAGATTTTATGGTCCTTAAAGAATCCTATGGGGATAAAGGGAATTTGGTCAACATCTAGAACATTGTCCGGTGATTTTCCTAACAAGTCACAATAGGTTTTATATGGAGCAACATGTTTGTATTGTTCAGCGAAAAGCGCTATAGCGACTTGATCGAACTCCCGATGGGATAAAGGCAAAAAAATACGCGCTTTGATTTGTTCGATTTGGGTCATACCCAAAAATAGGGAATATTGAATCAAATTAGCGTTAAATACGGCAGCAGTCTCCCTTTATTTTTTAATTATTTTTTAGGTCCAAGTAAGGTCACGATCGGCGATATTTAGGAAATACAAACCGCTATTTAAATGGGGGACCGACCATGAATTTTGGTGAGGAGCTAAAGGCAATCTAGGGAGGTAACACAGATTTTGATTATTTAAACCTAATGCTGTAAAAACTGCTGGGTCTAAATTAAATCATCCCTAGTCGAAACTAAGGGTATTGTCGCGCGAATGCTTAAATCCTCGGGTATTATTTATAAAATCGTGGGTTATTCAGTTTATGTTACCTTATGGTTAATAATTGGGCTAAATTTGACCTCAAACACAATAAAATGTATATTTAGCATCATCTGCTAAAAGGGCCATGAAGAAAAAAGACATCACTATTTTGCTTGTTGACGACGAACCAGATATCCTGGAGATTGTCGGGTATAATCTAACCCAAGAAGGCTATGTCGTGGTGACTGCCGAAAACGGTCTACGCGCTTTGGACCAAGCCAAAAAGCACAAGCCTCAACTCATCATTTTGGATGTAATGATGCCAGAGATGGACGGAATAGAGGCCTGCGAGAAATTGCGCGCCATACCTGAACTTTCTGAAAGCGTTATAGCATTTTTAACCGCACGTGGTGAGGACTACTCTCAGTTGGCTGGTTTTGAGGCTGGCGCGGATGATTACATCACTAAACCGGTAAAGCCGAAAGTGTTGGTCAGCAAAGTCAAGGCACTATTGCGCCGATTTAAAGAAGTTCAAGATGCGCCCCAAAATCTCAAATTGGGTAATTTGATTATTAATCGCGAAGAATATAAGATCATCAAGGATAAAAAAGAGATGGTGCTTCCCAGAAAGGAATTTGAGTTACTTGCCTTGTTAGCCTCCAAGCCGGGAAAAGTGTTTAAGCGTGAAGAAATTTTGGATGTTGTTTGGGGTAATGAAGTCATTGTTGGTGGCCGAACAATCGATGTGCATATTCGTAAATTACGTGAGAAAATTGGCGATGATCGTTTTAAAACGGTAAAAGGAGTGGGTTATAAGTTTGTTGAATAATGGTTGCACCGAAGTCACAAACTACCAAATTTGCCCTAAAATTGGCAGCCATAATTTCCATTATGGCTATTTTTTTAGCTCTGGTTTTCTATTATGGTCTTGATTTAAAGGCTTATCTCTGGTTGTGGTTAGTCTTTGGATTAGGGTTTTTCCTGTCTGTTTTTTTTCTTGTTCGCTACCATGTTCAACGACTGATTTATCGTCAAATAAAAAAAATCTACCAGGATGTTCAGGGATTGGAGCAGACGCAGAAGGAGCGTACTCTGATCACCACAGACCTTAATGCGTTGACTCAAGAAGTGGAACGTTTTACGGAAAATCGTCAGCAAGAATTGACGACCTTAAAAGATAGGGAAGCCTATCGTCGCGAATTTATGGGGAATGTAGCCCATGAATTAAAGACCCCTTTATTTACGGTACAAGGTTATATTTTAACCCTTCTAGACAGGGCAATGAAAGATAAAACGGTACGAAAAAAATATTTGCAACGGGCCAATAAGGCTGTAGAACGACTGATATATATCGTCAAGGATTTGGACATGATCACCAAAATTGAAATGGGTGGGCTGACCTTAGAGCGTGAATCCTTTAATATAATTGAGCTGATTCAAAATGCCTTTGATCTACTTGAAATGAAGGCCCAAAGCAAGGAGTTGTCTTTGGTTTTTGATAAAGATTACAAAGACAGCATCATGGTATATGCAGATCGCGAGCGAATTCAACAAGTTTTGACAAACTTGATCGATAACTCAATTAAATACGGAAAGCCCTCAGGGACGACTGAGGTCGCTGTTGATCGGCTGAACAAAAACCGATGTTTAGTTCGCGTAACGGATAACGGTGAAGGGGTCGAGGAAAAACATTTGGCTCGTCTTTTTGAGCGCTTCTATAGAGTAGATAAAAGTGGCTCTCGTGCCGTGGGCGGCAGTGGCCTTGGTCTGGCCATAGTCAAACACCTTATCGAGGCGCACAACGAAAAAATATATGTTGAAAGCCAGTTTGGGGTAGGCTCAGAATTCTCATTTACCTTGGAATATGCCAAAGAGGGTGCTTAACTTTTCTTTTTGTGCCGTAACGGGCCACCCGTCATAATCTTTAAGTTGTCTGAGCAGAATAGGGTCAAATGCAGATTGCTGGCAAAAAGGAGCAATCAAATTTTGGCTCAGACGTTTTGCTAAATACTCTTGCTCATATTGCCCAGGAGTTGGGATAAAAAAAGCAGGTGTTTTTGTTTTGGCCAAATCCATTACTGTCGTATAGCCTGAACGAGATATGACCACTTTGCTTTGATTAATGAGGGTCTCTAACGCATGGCTGGTTAGGAAATTAAAAATTTGAATTCCATCAATCATCTCTTCTTTATGCTTTTCTTGAATAACACCACAAACCATAACCACCCTTTGAGGGTAATGCTTAAATTTTTCCCGCATGATTGCTTCTAGCATACTCCGCTGAGGTTCTGGTCCGGAGGGTAAAACACGGATGTCAATAGTCGGTTTCAGTTTTTCTTTTTTCATCCGACTAATGGGGCCTATATAGGCTGTAGGGAATTTGAAATCAGGATCGTTACTTAAAACTCCGCTTAGGGCGTCTTGGCCTTCGTAGTCTGGAACCCAGCATTGGTCAAAACTTTTGATAATACGCTGATGTAACCAGCTGGTAATTGGCGTGGACCACCCACTAAGGACCTTTATTTGGTGCGTGACAAACACACTCGGCAGATTGGGATGCCGCACGCCAAAACGATTGTCGCTAATGATTCCCGTAATGCCATATTTTTTGACCAAAGCTGCGGTAGCTTTGCGCTCGGAGCGCATCACTTTGGTTGTATTTGGAATTTGTAACAGCAGTTTCCACTTGAACCATTTCGGATCTTTGGTGTAGGTTATATCATAGGCCGGTAAGGCTTCAGCAGGTAGCTCAGGAAATTCCTGTTTAAGAAGATTCAGCGCCCCTTTATCAGAGGCAATGACCACATCATAACCATTTTTTACAAGCTTTCGTATTATGGGGATTCATCGAGTGGCATGACCAAGCCCCCAGTTTAGTGGGGCAACTAAAATCACACTGCTTTTTTTCTTTGCCTTGAACTGGTACTGACTTTCTTTCATTAAAACAAATGTAACCTATAATCCTGGACGTGTATATTATTGTAATTTTACCAAATAATTAAAGAACCGTTGTGGGTAGTAAAAATAAACTCAAGAGATTTAGAGAAAATGAAACCTTTTCAAATGTTATTCAGCCAAAGCGCGATGAGCTTTTGGCGGATACATTTGCATTAAAAGGTCATTGGCGAGAATCATTTTTCAAAAATGACCAGCCTATAGTTTTAGAGCTGGGATGCGGTAAGGGCGAGTATACTTTGGCCTTAGCAAAGCGCGATCCAAATAAAAACTATATCGGTATTGATATCAAAGGCGCGCGTTTTTGGAAAGGGGCAAAGACGGCCCTGGCCGATGAGTTGCAGAATGTCGGGTTTTTAAGAATACAAATTGAGCTCTTAACTTATTGTTTCGCAGAAGGTGAAATTGATGAGATTTGGATAACTTTTCCGGATCCCCAAATAAAATATAAGCGTACCAAGCATCGCTTGACCAATCGCGAATTTCTAAAGAGTTATCAAAAAGTACTTCGCTCCGGAGGCTTGGTCCACTTGAAAACGGACAGTGAATTTATGCATGGTTATACTCTTGGATTACTTCATGGACTGGGCCAAGATATTCATTTTGCGCAACATGATGTTTATGGTACTACGGGGACCCCTGAGGTGGTGACCGCAGTCCAGACATTCTACGAATCACAGTATTTGGCTGAAGAAAAGAAAATTACCTACATAAGTTTTTCGCTAGGCGGCCTCTAATGCTTAATTTTAAAGAGTGAAGCGCAAACACTTAAACACAAAATGACGGCTTTAGTCAATTTTTTAGTGGGTTATCTGGCGTCCTTTGTAGGGCTCATTCCTCCTGGATTGCTGAATATGACTGCAGCTAAAATTGGCGTGAAGCAAGGGCGAAAACCTGCGCTGATTTTTAGCATAGGGGTAATTGTTGTTGTCTGTATTCAAACGGGTCTTGGCTTGGCTTTTGCCCGTTATATAGAACAACACCCAGAAATTGTAGATATCCTTCAGAAAGTAACACTCGGAATATTCCTGGCTTTGACTTTCTATTTTTTTGCTCTGGCTAAGGACACCAGACGAGAAATCCCAAAAGGGGTTAAACGGTCCAAAACCAATCGATTTTTATACGGAATATTGTTGTCCGCACTTAATATGCTGCCAATACCATATTGGGTTTATGTGAGTATCAGTTTAAGTGCTTTGAGTTGGTTCTTTTTTAATCCTCAGGTACTAGGGTGGGCTATTTTTGGATCCGCCATGGGGACCTTTAGCATGTTGTTGATTTATATTTACTTTTTTCGCCGGAAACTCCCAATTGGGAATTTTGGGTTCAATTTGAACTATCTTCTTGGAGCGATTACGGGACTCATATCTCTAATCACAGTAATTCGTATATGGCAACGAATGTAACACTTGATAACAGTGATTTTTTTGAGCGCGTTTATAAGGTTGTGCGGAAAATCCCCCATGGTCGTGTAACGACCTACGGGGCTATTGCAAAATCCATCGGGGCGCCACAAGCGGCGAGGACCGTAGGGTATGCCATGAATGCCTCGCATAATTTGCCCGATGTGCCAGCCCATCGGGTGGTTAATCGCAATGGCATGCTCACGGGAAAACATCATTTTCCCGGAAGAGATACCATGCAGCGTTTGCTGGCCCAAGAAGGGGTGATGGTTGAACAAGATTGTGTGGTAAACTTTAAGGCCCTTCTTTGGCTGCCTGAGCCACTGATTTAGGGCTGTTTAGTAAGCCCATTATGATTCGAAAAACAGGGTGGAAAGCTCTATGTAAAGACTAATTTTCTCGGTATATTTGCCCTTTAGAACAATTCTAAATACGGCTTTGACCATGCAGAAAAAGGATATTATTGACATTTTAGATCGGCTCACCCTCCCTGGCGAAGGACAAAGTATTAGTCAAAGTGGCGCCATTACCAATATTAATATTTTTGGTAAAGAGGTGATCATTGATTTGACTATGAAGACTCCTGCTTTGCACATTAAAAAGCGCGTAGTTTCAGATATTACCACGGCGCTTCAGGACGCTTTTGGCACTGAGGTCACTCCAACGATTAATATTAAAGTGCCGCCAGCTCCCGCGCAAGGGCCCCAGCTAATCAAAGGAAAGCCCATAAAAGGAATTCAGAATATTGTGGCTGTTGCCTCAGGAAAAGGTGGGGTCGGTAAGTCTACGGTTACGGCTAATTTGGCCATTACTTTGGCAGAAATGGGTTTTAAAGTAGGGGTGCTTGATGCCGATATTTATGGTCCTTCAATACCAATTATGTTTGATGTTGCCGGCGCACGGCCGCTATCTGTTGAGGTTGATGGTAAAAGTAAAATGGAGCCTGTTACCCAATACGGGGTTAAAATATTATCCATTGGGTTTTTTACTCAAACCAACCAGGCCGTTATCTGGCGTGGACCTATGGCCGCAAAAGCCTTAAATCAAATGATTTTTGATGCCGCATGGGGCGAATTAGATTTTTTGTTAATCGACCTTCCTCCGGGCACAGGCGACATACATTTAAGTATTCTACAGTCCTTGCCCATCACAGGAGCGGTGGTGGTGAGCACCCCTCAAAATGTGGCTTTGGCTGATGCAAGAAAGGGAGTGGCCATGTTTCAGCAAGAGCATATACAGGTTCCCGTGTTAGGGGTGGTTGAAAATATGGCTTATTTTACTCCGGCAGAATTGCCTGAAAACAAATATTATATTTTTGGTCAAAGTGGGGCGCGTCATCTAGCCGAGGATTTAGAAATAGAATTTCTCGGCGAAATTCCGCTGGTGCAAAGTATCCGTGAATCTGGTGATGTAGGGCGGCCTGCCGCGCTTCAATCAGGAACGCCTGCGGCTGAAGCTTTTGTTAGCATGACCCGTGAGGTTGTTCAGCAAACCGTACGTCGAAATGAAGATTTACCGCCCACAGAAGCGGTTAAAATAACCACTATGGCTGGATGTAGTGCTGTAAAATCAAAGAAATGAATCAAGCATCATTAACCGAGAGAATCGAATTGGCCTTGGCCGAAATACGTCCTTTTTTACAAAATGATGGAGGGGACATATCCTTAGTTTCCGTGGAGCAAGATAAGGTAGTTGTTCGTCTAGAAGGGGCCTGTGTGGATTGCTCTGTCAACCAAATGACCTTAAAAAGTGGCGTCGCTATGACGATTCAAAAATTTGCCCCTGAGATTCAGGAAGTGGTAAACATTTAATGGATTACTCGGTCACGATTTAATGACAATTGTCATGAATAAAGGCAGTACAAAATATTAATTTGGTAGTATAAAATACAATTTGTGATAAAATCAGATATTTTGATAATCGGCGCAGGTCCTACAGGCCTGTTCACAGTATTTGAGGCGGGTTTGCTAAAACTTAAGTGTCACCTGATCGACGCTTTACCTCAACCAGGAGGTCAATGCAGTGAGATTTATCCAAAAAAACCCATATATGATATACCCGCTTACCCTGAGATATTGGCCGGAGATTTGACCGAAAAACTCATGGAGCAAATCGCACCGTTTTCACCTGGATTTACCCTTGGAGAACGTGCTGAGACGCTAGAAAAACAAGAAGACGGGACCTTCATAGTCACTACAGATCAAGGGACGCAGCACGGCGCACCGATCGTCGCTATCGCAGGAGGCTTGGGAAGTTTTGAGCCGCGAAAACCCCCGATAGACAATTTAGTCCAATATGAAGGTAAGGGGGTTGCTTACTTTATAAAAAATCCGGAACAGTATCGAAATCAATATGTCGTTATTGCCGGTGGTGGGGATTCGGCTTTAGACTGGAGTATATTCTTATCAGATGTTGCAGCATCGGTAACCCTAATACATAGGCGCAATGAATTTCGCGGAGCATTAGATAGTGTTGAAAAGGTTCAGGATTTGAAAAATAAAGGTAGAATCAGCTTGATAACCCCTGGCGAGGTTGTTGGACTAGAGGGCGAGGGCTCTTTAAGTGCGGTAAAAGTGCAAGCTGAACAGGGCTTAATTACCCTAGACTGTGATGCATTTATTCCTCTTTTTGGACTTGCTCCCAAGCTGGGCCCGATAGCCAACTGGGGTTTAGAAATAGAAAAAAACGCTATTAAGGTTGATAATTCCATAGACTATCAAACTAACATTCCTGGTGTCTATGCCATCGGAGACGTCAATACTTACCCCGGCAAGCTCAAATTGATACTCTGTGGTTTCCACGAGGCCACACTCATGTGCCAAAGTGCGTATAAACGTATTTATCCGGATCGTCGCTATGTTATGAAATACACAACCGTTGGCGGTGTAGAGGGTTTTGATGGCACAAAAAAGGAAGCCCCGAAGGCCGTTATCAAGTCAATTGATTAATCACTACTAAATGGCTCAAGACATAACCTTATTTATTACGGATCGCGAAGGCAAAATCCATCAAGTATCCGCCCCGACCGACATGAATATGAATCTCATGGAGGTTGTTCGTGCTTATGAATTAGCCCCGGAGGGGACCATTGGCGTCTGTGGGGGTATGGCTATGTGTGCCTCGTGTCAAAGTTATATTGAAAGCAATCATCATCTACCCGAACAAAGCGC
>Ga0181557_1000246_pt1 | contig 71472 bp, 64 predicted proteins | sample 011ome_23_FD_148632 | JGI IMG/M metagenome (GOLD analysis project Ga0181557, IMG submission 148632) | Coastal salt marsh microbial communities from the Groves Creek Marsh, Skidaway Island, Georgia - 011506CT metaG (spades assembly) | ecosystem: Environmental > Aquatic > Marine > Intertidal zone... | reverse complement strand
TCCCCGTACCTGATTCACCGGTAATGAGCACGCTCACTTCTGTGTTTGCAACCTGCCCCATCATTTTGCGCACGCGCTCGATCTGAGCGCTCTCCCCGACCAAGCTGCGAAACATGTTGAAATCACGGACCTGGTTGGATCCCTGGAGGCGATTAGAGTGTGTGTTAAACAATTTAGATTTATGAATAGCATCGAGAAGAGGCTGAAAACCACAGTGACGAGGTAGGCGTGCCATAATTCTGAGGCGAGCAGCCGGGTCAATTTCTTCAATCCCACTCATCCCTGCATCCGCCATCAAAACGTACGGCAGCGCCTCGTTGTGTGCAGCGAGATCTGCCAACACCTGTGGCAGTGATACGCTGCTGCACTGGCCGATAATCGCTAGCGCCACTTTACTGTCAGCCATCGTCTGATTCTCGAGAACCGAACGGTACGCAGCACTTGTCGCACAAACCACAGCTTCTCCTAAAAAGTGAAGAATAGTCGTAAGATCTCGGCGCGACTCATCACAATCCTCGATCAACAGGATCGCTGTCTCAGCGCTTGAGGTCTGCGGGAGAGATGAGGAGATTTCTGTGGAGGCTACTGAAGACATGGGCCGCGCGCGTGTAGTGGGTGTTTGATCATCTGCCTGAGTGATTAGACATTGCCCCACTCAATGAGTCAATGTCTAGTCTTGCGAACAAGGCACACGTCTATTTCTTAAAGATATCCGACGAGAAGACGCTATAAACTTTGCTCGCAGCGTCAATGTGAGGTGCGCAGCAGAGGTGGTTTCGCATAGTTACGTCCTGCGATATCCCGAAGACGACCCAATGCGAGTGAGACTAGCTCAAGTGAAGAAATCCGAGAATACACCCGGCGCACCCAGCGATGAGCTGTTGGCCGTTCTTGCTAAAGTGCAAGATGCACGAGCGAGTCGTGAACATTCCGCGCGAACGGCTGAGGATCTAGCAACGGGGCTGCAGAAACTCGCGCGGCTGACCGCAGAATTGCGCACCGCCATCGAAGGGCTCCCTAGCATGGATATGGCAAAAGTCGTTGATCTTCACAATCGACTCGAGAAAGGCAAGTTCGAAATCGACAGCGCCAAATTAGCTGAAAAGATGCTTGATTTCGATCGTCGAGAACCGCCTAAAAAGTAACGTCACCAGTTTAGCGGCGGCTCCAGCAAGGCGAGTTTAGGGAGATCCTCTACAGTGTCTACATCCCAGAGAGGCTCAAGACATTGTGTGCTCACCCCTACCTCCGATAGCTTTTTGAGACTCATCGATAAGACCTCAGACGTCCCCCAGGCAATATCCTGAAACAACTCATCGACAATTTTACTCATTCCAACCAACACATATCCCCCATCCTCCGCAGGCACGAATACAACCTCGACGCCTGACTCTAACACCTTCAACGCCCCTTCGAGGTGACTTGCGTCCATAGTCGGGCAGTCGGCACCAATAAGTATTACTCGCTCTGTGTGCGCAAGCTTGTCGTCAAATGCCTGTTTTGCTGCATTGCGCATACGCTCACCTAAATCGTCCCCAACCTGACAGATCGGCGTGAGGCCCTCTCGAAATTCGGTAAACAGTGAGTCTCTCGCATCGCCCGCCACGGCGAACCTATATGCTGCCAGTGCCGAGGCGCTCACCATCGAAGCCACTCGCCTGGTCATGGCACAGTGAAGCCTTGTGGCCGCTTCTACGCCTATGGCGGGAATAAGGCGAGTCTTGACCTCGCCCGGAATTGCCTGCTTCGCAAAGATCAGCACCTGCGCATGAGGGTATTTCATCGCTTTTTTACTAACATTACAGCCACCTATGCTCAATCTATCTATGTCTTCTCTGACTGATCAGGGTAATAGCGTCTGTGAAGCGCTCTAGGCGATTCGCCAAAAAAATAGCGCAGTCGCAACTCCCACATCAGCAGCACTGTCCGTACAATGCCCTGTTTAAGCCAACGTCTGCCAGACGTAATGGCACGCGCCTCGATAGGATTTGCTGGCGCTGCTTTGCGTAAAATTTTACTCAGCGCAACGTCTTCCATCAGCGCGAGATCTGGATATCCTCCAACAGAATTGAACATCTCCCTACGAACGAATAGCGCTTGGTCACCGGTACAAACGCGAGTAAGCCTCGCCCTCAGATTCATGCAAAATTCGATTACCCGAAAAGCCCACTTGCTGCTGTCGATTCTGACATCAAACCAACCCCATTGCGCTCTTCGATGGGCCTTAGAGCCAGTCGCATCCCCTCCTAAAGCGGCGTCAATGAGGGCACAGGCGGAGGAAGGCAGCGTCGTGTCCCCATGCAGAAAAAGTAATACCTCACCTGTCGCGAGAGCTGCCCCCGCATTCATTTGCGAAGCCCTACCTTTCGCTGCACTGAGCACTCTGCACTGATAGCGATGTGCAACCTCGAGTGTGCCGTCAGTGCTGCCGCCGTCGACCACAATAACCTCTGTTTCAAACCCTTGTTGACACTGCTCAACAGCAGCGAGGATTCGCGGCAGCGCATGCGCCTCATCGAGCACAGGGATGACTATTGAAAGACTCACATTCATCCGATTATTACCTCTCAATTCAACCCCTCGATCCCTCGGCAAAAGTACCAATTTTTATTGTTCAAAGTTGCTAACAAAATTAGTTCAAATACCGATAAAATGACTAGCGCTTAGCTTTTCAGGCGCGCTAAAATCCGCACCGAAGTGCTAGTGCAACCAACATGAATATCAACTGGCATGAGACGTGAGAGAGTAGAGAGTAAAGCGTGAACGCAAAGAATTTCTATATTGTCGCTTCGGAACCGCAAGACGAAACTCTGCAAGTCCGTATTTCGGGCCCCTACCTCACCCGACAGGCGGCCCAAGCTGACCTCCGCGCTGCAATCGATGAAGCCCTAGACATAGATCCAACTGCTTCCCGCTACGAATACAAAATCTCAAAGATAGAAAGCCGGAAACCCGGCGTCATACAGCACATGGCTTCACACGCCTAGTTAGACGTTACCCCATCGAAACCCCAAAAATTCCCGCTCTCTAGCAGCTTACTGTAAACCAGTTTAGCCTCGAAGTTCATTCGATCGATCCCGTAGACCTCGTAGAGCGCCTCGACATTACCCAGCGCCTCGTCAGCCTGTGTACCGAATGCTAACAACAACTCATCGAGCGAGTCGATGTCGGTCAACGCTTGTGCTGTATGCATCAAGCCTGCATCACGCATACCCGCAATGAGGATAACCCGAGTGTCTCGGCTTGCTGCGAAGCTAGAAAGAAAGCCGTAGTCGCGGAACTGCTGCCCCTCTTCGGGGAGCCCGGCATCACTGGTAAAGTAGGTCAGATTATCCAGGTCTATTAGCTCATCGAAACTGCGCCCCACCGCTAAACCCGAGCCTGCAAAGGCCATAGACGCAAGACGATCGAGTGCGCTTATATAGCCGATGTAAATAATATGATTCGCGCGGATATCGGCCGACGAGAGGTCAGACATCATGGTCACATTGATCGATTTGCCGCTTTGCGCGAGAATTGACGCGACCCTCGCCAGTGCAAAGGCACTCCCCTCAGGCATGTAGCTGAGATCCAGATCAACGAATTTTTCTGAATACTCGATATCACCAAAGCGAAATTCTTCGAGATCACTGCGCGAATTTACGTTGAACTCCCGGACCATTCTCGCAACGTTGCCGGTTGAATTGAGCTCCCCGAAAATGTAGTAGTCCCCCATCACTATAAGTAACGGTTTGTCATCAACCAGTACGCCCGCCCAGAGCGGATGATTAGTAGCTGCAGTTGCCAAAGTGTCACCGTCGTTTATAAATCTGGAAAACAAGGCGAGATTGGCGGAAAGCGCGATAAACACGAGCAGTAATAATACTGGCACGTAACTGGCATGAACTACAGAGAACGCGCTTTTGATAAAGCCTCCTGCTTGCCGTACAGCAACAGTAGACTCTGTTTGCACAGTAGCCAGATTATTCTCGGTGACAAGGACGCTAAGAGAGTGCCTTCCTTTTGGCAACATAAGGCGAACCGCCGCATCTGGTTCAAATTCCGCGTAGTAACTGGCTAGTTTTTTGCGAAGCTGGTGAACAGCGACGCGCACCGCAGAATCTGACGAAACATCAAAACTTTCATCCCGACCTAGCGCGCCAATCGCGATATCGAGCTCGCGTGGTACCCGATCTGCGAGCGCTGCGTCGACGAGAAAGCTCAAAAGTTTTCGGTAAGTTTGCGAGCGTCCAAGCGCGCCGCTTTTGATAATACGTTCTACAAGGGTCTGAAGCTCGCGACCTTTTAGAACCTCGAGTGCTGGCCGAGGGTGGCCTTGCGACTCGACTTTGCGCACGCCAAATTTAGTGCCGCGGAGGGTTTCGCGGTTTGAAGTAATCCTGCTCTTTTGGTTATTTTTCGTGCTGTGCATAGGGTCGGCAATTCGGCTTGAGCGCTAGGAGCACCAGTATAGCACTCACCTAACTTGCATTCCCGCTGACTTAGGCGCTAACTTTGCTCGTCACTGACTGAAAACGCATCAACTGCCATACTCACAGCAATGCGCCTAATGTCATGCGCCCATGATGCAGTCGCCGTTTCGAATCCCTCTCGATTGCCTGCATACAATGCCCTCGTCGCCTCTTCGAAGCCTACTAGGTCACCCGCCATAGCAGACATAAACCGATTCGCTCGATCTTGGCTCGCCCGCCGCTGATCAGAGTCGACGCTTGCTTTGCGCTCTGCATCGACCAATCTACGCAGCGTTGCAGACGCACCACCCCGCTGAGTGTCTAGCCATGCCCAATGCCTTGGCAGTAGCGTTACCTCGCGACCTATAACACCCAGCTTCGGGCGACCACGCGATTTCTTCTCGGTGACCGCTATTGTCGGCATTCCTCCGGCTCCCACAATCGGTGCTGCAGACTCTGTCGCCGCAGCAACGCCATAGCGGCGCTCGATATCGGCTTCACTACCCGAGAGGTGTAAATCTATCTGACGACCATCGACCCCCGCGAAAATTAGCACCTCCCCGCGCCGCAGCGCTGGCTCCACGCCCTGCTTTTTCAATCTAAGCGCAACCTCGAGCTGGTTTCCGTCGGCGATTAGCGACTCGCCCTCGAATGCGATAAATCGGTTTTCCCAGTCTGTTGATCTCATTGATCTCCCCTACCTCTCGTTGATGCCAGCAATCCGGCCTGTTGTTTACCGTCATATTAAACCATGGTATTAATATTATTACCATGGTGTTATTTAGGCGCCTTCATCTCCTAGGCTTTAGGCGAGTCGACATCCCCTAGACAAACAGTTGCTGTCGAGCCTATCCTCCGACCGTACATTCAATCCGTTAACATACTCAGTAATTAAAGAGCCCAGCGCCTTATGAAGAAGAAAAGTACCCCCCTTTATTTAACCTGGCGCGGAGTGTTTGCGCTGGCACTCAGCCTCATCTTTCTCACCGGATGCGCAGCACAACCTATTCAGTCAAGCCGCTCAACGGCCGGCCTTACATTCGCGACTCCTGAATCTGTTGGCGTGGATTCGGAACGACTTGAGCGTTTAACCCAGGCTATGCAGGGCTTCGTCGACGAAGGAAAACTAGCCGGTGTCGTTACTGCAGCCGCCCGCGACGGCAAAATATTCCATTTCGAATCAGTAGGGCAGCGCGACATTGCTGCCGGCTCACCCATGACAGATGACGCACTTTTCCGCATCTACTCAATGACCAAGCCGATAACTGGCGTGGCCATGATGATTCTCTACGAGCGTGGACTCTTTAAGCTTTCGGACCCGGTCTCTCTTCATATACCTGAATTTGCAGACCTGCAGGTTTACGCAGGCATGGATGACAATGGCAACATAATTACCGAAGCACCCGATCACCCGATGACTGTGCGAGAACTTATGAACCACACGGGCGGCCTTACCTACGGTCTTTTCTCTCAATCTCCCGTCGATGACATGTATAACGCGGCCGCCGTGTTGGACCCAGCATCTAATCTTCAAGACATGATCGACAAACTGGCGAAAATACCGTTACGTCAGCAGCCTGGCTCGCTCTGGCATTACAGTGTCTCGGTAGACGTTCAAGGTTACATGGTCGAAAAATTGTCTGGGCAGCGCTTCTCTGACTTCCTCGAAGAAAACATTTTTCAACCACTCGGTATGATCGATACTGACTTCTTTGTACCTACCGAAAAGGCAGATCGTTTAGCCGAAGTTTATGCCTATGGTCCCGATGGCTCGCTCTTCCCAAGCGAAGGCTTTACCAATGGCCCGAGTTATCTCGTCGAGCACAATTTCGAAGGCGGGGGCGGCGGGCTCGTTGGCTCGACAATGGATTACCTTCGCTTTAGTCAGATGCTGCTCAATGGTGGAGAACTTGACGGCGCACGCATCTTAGCGCCACTCACAGTCGAGCTCATGCACAGAAACCAGCTCCCCAAGGGGCTGAGCGACAGCATTCTCGGCGCCAATGGCACTACTTTTGGGCTTGACTTTGCAATCATTGAGGACCCGGTCGAAGCAGAGGGCTATTCGAAGGGGGAATACTACTGGGGGGGTGCTGCAGGCACTTGGTTCTGGGTCGACCCCGTCGAGAACATTGTGTTTGTCGGTATGATTCAACAGTTCGGCAACGGAATCCCGGATGTGCGAGGAACGTCTCGCCGACTACTCTATCAGGCCATCATGGAGCCGAACGGCCTCTAGCTCACAGCTTTAGAAACGATATCGCGCTGCTCGCTTACGCGGGCAGCGCTTTTTTTGCGGCCAAAACCAACAATTGTAGACAATAATATTGAATAAAGGCTATTTATCGCTCATAATCGCTTTCTATGAGCGCAATTGTTGACAATATTAAAGACAAGGCCACGCCGACCGAGGCGCTCCTCCCCACAGCGACAGCCAGCACACGCGCCGATTCGGTCTTCGATTCGCTTCGCACCGCGATAGTGCGGGGGGAGCTGTCCCCCGGCTCCAAAATAAACGAACCTCAGCTCAGCAAACTCTATGGTATTAGCCGAGGCCCACTGAGAGAAGCAATCCGCCGCTTAGAGGGCTGCAAACTTGTCGAGATCAAAGCTAATGTTGGTGCCCGCGTTGTTGAGCTAGACATTCAAAAAGCTATCGAGATCTATGAGATTCGCGAAGCACTCGAAGGACTAGCTTGCGGACTCGCAGCCGAACGCGCTACCTCTGCCGACTGTGACCGACTGCGCGCCCTTCTCGCGCGCCATGAAGCTCAGATAGAGTCTGAAGATGGCAAGCGCTATTACCAGAAGGAAGGCGATCTCGATTTCCATTACCTTATTGTCTCTCTTAGCGGCAATACGCGCCTGTTCAATCTCCTCTGCGACGAGCTCTATCACTTATTGAGGCTCTATCGCGTGCAGACAAGTAGTCAGCCATCGCGCCCGGCGCAGGCGTTCAAAGAACATCACCGTATCGTCGATGCGATCGAAGAGCGCGACGCAATGTTGGCAGAGCTATTGATGCGCCGCCACATTGCTAGCGCCAAGGCGACCTTATTGGCGCAGTTAGATCATGATTCCGAGCTAAACCCCATTGACGTTGGCTCGTAAGCCCGCCAAAGCTGGTCTGAGCCAGGCAGACTATAAGATGAGTATCCCAGTTTTAATTACGTTAAGGAGCACGCATGAAAATTTCACAGGGCGCTAAATTTCGCCAAGCCTTAAAAGACAACAATCCCCTTCAAATAGTTGGCGCAATCAATGCCTACTGCGCAATGCTTGCCCAAGACGCAGGTCATAAGGCGATTTACCTGTCGGGTGGCGGTGTCGCGAATGCCTCCTACGGACTTCCTGATCTGGGTATCACAAGCCTCAACGATGTGATCGCCGATGTTGAGCGCATTAGCAATGCAAGCGAGATCCCTCTTCTTGTCGATATCGACACCGGCTGGGGTGGCGCTTTCAACATCGCACGCACGATTAAAGCGATGGAAAAAGCCGGTGCGGCAGCGGTTCATTTGGAAGACCAGGTTGCCCAAAAGCGCTGCGGTCATCGCCCTAATAAAGCAATCGTGTCGCAATCAGAGATGGTTGACCGAGTGAAGGCCGCTGTCGATGCTCGCTCTGATGATGATTTCTTCATTATGGCGCGCACCGACGCCCTCGCGGTCGAGGGCATGGACTCGGCTATCGAACGCGCCATTGCCTGCGTGGAGGCAGGCGCCGATGCTATCTTCCCCGAAGCGATAAATGACCTCGAACAGTACAGACAATTTGCCGACGCGGTGAACGTGCCTATTCTCGCCAATATCACCGAATTCGGCCAAACTCCCCTGTTTAACTGCGAAGAGCTTGCAGTGCAAGGCGTTGGCATGGTGCTTTATCCGCTTAGCGCGTTTAGAGCCATGAGCAAAGCAGCGTTAGAGGTCTATCAAGCTATTGCGATCGACGGGGATCAGAAAGCAGTCGTCGACAAAATGCAGACCCGAATGGAGCTCTATGAAGTTCTCGGCTACCACGCGTATGAAAAGAAACTTGACGCGCTCTTCGACTCAGAAACGTCCTAGTCACGCTCCGCTTGGCGGGGACCTCGAGCGAGATCGCAGACGAGGCAATAAGACAAGTAGCTGAACCCAAGAATACTAGGCGAGAAACCACTTCGCTCGCAAAAAAATCACAGATACGTGAGAGGAAAACACAATGGCAGAAAAGAAACTAAGCGGCGCAGGCCTTCGCGGCCAAGTTGCAGGCGAAACGGCACTTTGCACCGTCGGCAAAACTGGCACAGGCCTCACCTACCGAGGCTATGACATAAGTGAACTCGCCGAGAAAGCGAAGTTCGAAGAAGTGGCGTTCCTACTCTTGAAAGGACACTTGCCAAACCAAGCGGAGCTGACTGCTTACACCACAAAATTGCTATCACTGCGCTCACTCCCTGACGCACTTAAAGAAGTATTGGAACGCATTCCAGCCTCTGCACACCCGATGGACGTCATGCGCACAGGCTGTTCGATGCTCGGCAATCTGGAGACAGAGACTGACTTCGCGCAACAGGACGATGCGATCGACAGGTTGCTCGCCCTACTCCCCGCTATTATTTGCTACTGGTATCGCTTCTCCCATGACGGCGTGCGCATCGACACCGCGCTTGACGATTCTTCCATCGGTGGACATTTCCTCCATATGCTCAGCGGCGAGGCACCGAGCGAGCTTTTCGAACGAGTTATGAATGTCTCGTTAATCCTCTATGCTGAACACGAATTTAACGCTTCAACCTTCACAGCGCGCGTCTGCGCCTCGACGCTCTCGGACATACACTCCTGCATCACAGCAGCCATCGGCTCATTGCGCGGACCTTTGCACGGCGGCGCAAATGAAGCTGCTATGGAAATGATCGAAGACTGGACGAGTCCCGAGCAGGCTGAGTCGGAGATTCTGGGCATGCTCGCCCGCAAGGATAAGATCATGGGCTTCGGCCATGCGATCTACAGCGAGTCCGATCCGCGCAATACGATTATCAAAAAGTGGAGCGAAAAACTTGCTGCTGAAGTCGGCGATGACACACTCTATCCAGTTTCGGTGCGCTGCGAAGAAGTCATGTGGCGCGAGAAAAAGCTCTTTTGCAACGCGGATTTTTTCCATGCGTCTGCTTACCATTTTATGGGGATACCCACCAAGCTGTTCACGCCGATATTCGTTATGTCACGCCTCACAGGCTGGGCAGCACACGTCAAAGAGCAGCGAGCGAATAACAGAATCATCCGGCCGAGTGCTGATTATATCGGCCCCGAGATCTCGACTTGGGTGGATATTGCTGACCGTTAGCAGCCCCACCCTGTGAGGCTCTAATGAGACCAGCGTCCCAACCGCATAAGGCCATAACCAAACCAATCAAAATCACAAAAGGAATTAACTGTGTCAGCAAATGTAGAACTCAATAACCGCCCAGATCCCGATCAGGTACTCGTCGACATCGCCAACTATGTCTGCGACTACGAAATCGACTCAACCGAAGCGTATGACACCGCCCGCAATTGTCTTATGGATACGCTCGGTTGCGGACTTCTCGCGCTGCGTTTTCCGGAGTGCACCAAACTCCTAGGCCCACTCGCCGAAGGCACTATTGTACCTAACGGTGCTCGAGTTCCCGGTACGCAGTTCCGTCTAGATCCAGTAAAAGCTGCGTGGGACATAGGTTGTATCGTCCGTTGGCTCGACTACAACGACACATGGCTAGCCGCAGAATGGGGCCACCCCTCGGATAACCTCGGTGCCATTCTCGCTATCGCTGACTACCTGTCACAGCAGAATATTGCAGCGGGCAAAGCTCCTCTCACCATGCGTGACGTCTTAACTGCGATGATTAAGGCCCACGAGATACAGGGCGTAATCGCGCTCGAAAACAGTTTCAATCGAGTTGGTCTATGCCACGTTCTGCTCGTTCGAGTGGCATCGACCGCCGTCGCAACAAAGATGATGGGCGGTTCGCGCGAGCAGATCATCGACGCACTTTCTCAGGCCTGGCTTGACGGCTCGAGCCTGCGTACCTACCGTCATTCACCCAACGCGGGTCCTCGTAAGTCATGGGCGGCAGGCGATGCTACGTCACGCGCAGTTCGGCTTGCCGACTTTACAATGCGCGGTGAGATAGGCTACCCGAGCGTCCTTTCCGCGCCAACTTGGGGCTTCTATGATGTGTCGTTCAAGGGCAAAGAATTCGAATTCACTCGCCCTTACGGCAACTACGTGATGGAAAATATTCTGTTCAAAATTTCTTTCCCTGCGGAATTCCATTCACAAACAGCAGCCGAAGCAGCCGTGCGTTTGCATCCCCAGGTTAAAGATCGTTTACACGATATCGAGAAAATCGTTATTCATACCCATGAGTCGGCGATTCGAATTATTAGCAAATCAGGACCGCTAAATAATCCGGCCGACCGTGATCACTGTTTGCAATACATGACAGCAGTACCGCTGGCATTTGGCAATCTCGTCGCCGAACACTATGAAGACAGTTTCCATGAAGCCAATCCGATAATCGATGAGCTACGCGAAAAAATGGAGATACACGAAAACCCAACTTACACCAAGGAATACCTAGAACCTGAGAAACGTTCTATTGCGAATGCGTTGCAGGTTTATTTTAAAGATGGCAGCTGTTCCGACAAAATCGAAATTAACTACCCTGTCGGTCATCGTCGCCGCCGCGAAGAAGGCATTCCTTTGCTCGAAGACAAGTTTAAAGCCAACCTTGCAACCCGCTTCCCAGCTAAGCGATGTAAAGAGATTTTCGCACTTTGCAAAGACCAGGCGAAGCTCGAGGCGACGCCGGTAAACGAGTTTATGGATATGCTTGTCATCTAAAAAATAGTCGACAAGACTTGAAATAAATAAGTTACGCAGCATATAGGGATTAGGCGGTGCTCATAGGAGACCGCCCAATCGCCTAGCCCTATGCAAGGGTAGGCATAACCTTAAAACATATTGCTTTATTGCGAGGATATGACATGCGTAATTTTGATTTTTCACCCCTTTACCGTTCTACCATTGGCTTCGACCACCTGTCGTCTCTACTCGATGCAGTAAACCGCAACGACGCGAGCCAACCTAGCTATCCGCCTTACAACATCGAGTTGATAGACAAGGATAAATACCAAATCACTATGGCTATTGCCGGCTTCGTCGAGGACGAGTTAGAGATTCAGTCGGAGAAACAGACCCTTACAGTTAAGGGCAAGAAAGAGGCTAACGAGGAAACTCGAAACTTCCTCCACCAAGGCATTGCCGCGCGTAACTTCGAGCGCCGCTTTCAACTCGCAGACCATGTTGAGGTAGTGGGCGCAACCTTGGCTAATGGATTGCTCCACATCGACCTTGTACGGGTAATTCCCGAAGCGATGCGGCCTAAGCAGATACCTATTAATGCCGAAAAGCCTAAGCTTGTCGACCTCGGCAAACAGTCTGCGGCTTAAAAGCAAATACTCGACAAGCCCGATTGATTTTCTTTCGGCAGACTAAATAATTGCTAAAAAATGACGCTGCAGTGATGCGGCGTCATTTTTTTATGCCAGTGCGGCTACTTTAATGAATGGATAACCAGCCCGCTTTTGAGCTTCGGTTCAAACCACGTCGATTTTGGCGGCATGACCTCACCCGCGTCGGCTATATCCATAAGACTCTCGATTGACGTTGGATAAAGCGCGAATGCCGCCTGCCATACATCGCCGGCTGTGCGGCGCTCGAGTTCTGCTAGGCCGCGGATGCCCCCAACAAAATCGACATTCTTATCCGTGCGCTGATCGACAATGTTAAGGAGAGGCGCGAATACAAAGTCCTGCAAAATGCTCACATCGAGACTTGCAACCGGATCGTTGTCATCTATTTTCTCGAGCAAATTCGAATTTGCACTCAATAGATACCACTGCTGCCCAGCGTAGAAACCAAATTCACGAGCCTTGCTAGGTTTCGCCTGACCCTCGACCAACTCTATGTCAAAATTTTCGGCAAGCGCCCCAAGAAATTCGTTCACACTGTGACCATTTAAATTTGCAACCAAGCGGTTGTAGTCGAGGATTTGCATCTGATTGTGCGGAAACAACACAGTGAGAAAATAGTTGTAAGGCTCCTCTCCTGTATGATTTGGATTTGTCTGGTGCCGCATTTTCTTTACACGCGATGCAGCGGCTGAGCGGTGATGCCCATCAGCGACATAAAGACACTCCAACGCATTGACCTCACCTTCAATAGCAGAGACAAGGTCTTCATCACGAATAACCCAAAAGACATGCCTCGTGGCATCGTCCGCTTCGAAATCATATTCTGGTTCGTCGCTTATGACTTGCTCTATGAGGGAATCTATCGAAGCTTGCGCTTTGTAGGTAAGAAACACAGGACCCACTTGCGCGTCGAGCGCATCCATATGATTCACCCGATCGTCTTCTTTAACGGGTCGAGTAAACTCATGTTTCTTAATGAGATCATGATCATAGGCATCCACCGAGGCGACTGCTACAAGACCAATCTGTTGATGATCGCCCATGACTTGTTTGTAAACGTAGAGCGTAGCCTTATCATCTTGCTTGAGCGTACCTTCGCGAATAAACCGATCTAGATTCTCGCGGCCTTTGGCATAGACACTCGCATCGTAAACATCAACCTCTGTTGGCATGTCGACTTCAGGCTTGTTGATATGCAAAAAGCTATAAGCATTGTCCTTAGCAAGCTCATAGGCCTCTTCTCTGTTTAGCACATCGTAAGGATGCGAGGCGACTTTTGCGGCGTGCTGCGCAAGCGGGCGAATACCGCGAAATGATCTAATGAGTTTCATAGGGGATCCCGAAGAAATGTGAAAACAGAATTTTCTTTACTGCGCCTTGTTTAACAGGCGTAAACTATTATCGCATTATCCTTCCCAGGCTTAAACGACTTCACGTGAGGATAGAGCATCTTTCGGGTGAAAGGCGTCCGGACTATCGGGTGAATCGCGCATCCAACGCTCTACGGGTCACCCTCGGAGGAAAGCCGCGAGCATCAAGAAAACGCTGAAGTCTGAGATGGGATTTACTGCCGAAAGAAAGATCGGACTCGCTCAGCAGCTTCTTCTCCACAAGGGCTTCCGCCATGGGCAGCCAATCTTCATCATCTTCGAACAGATTCGCTTCGATGAGCGATTCCGACACACCTCGACCTAGCAAATCTGATCGGATGTGATGATAGGCGAAGCCTCGTGACTTTCGATAGCGAACGTAGGATTCGGCAAACCGAGCATCAGACTGCAGCCCTTGGTCACGAAGTCTCCCTAGTTGGGCATCAATTTCATCGAAAGAAGCGTCAGGGTATTTGGTACGCAGCTTACGCTGCAACTCAACGAAAGAATGTTCCCGTCGCGCAAGCGAATCCATTGCGAAGCGCCTAAGAGGCGGCGCAGGCTGTGCCCTTGCGCCGCCCTCGGTGCTCTCTGCTGACTCAGCAGCGTCGTTAACGCAGCTAGATGGCGGAAACATCCGCTTCAACACTGCCATCATTCGCTGAGGCACGTGCCTCTGCACGTGCTGCTGCTTCTGCAGCCGCCTGGGCCTTCGGATCAGCGAGCAGCTTTTGCCGCAGCAGTGCCTCAATTTCGGCGGCTACCTCAGGATTTTCTTCGAGGTAAATAGACGCATTTTTCTTTCCCTGCCCTATCTTGTCACCTTTGTAGGCATACCAAGCGCCGGACTTGTCGATCAGGTCCAGCTTAACACCGAGATCGATCACCTCACCCAATCGGTGGATGCCTTTACCATACATTATCTGGAATTCGGTCTGACGGAAGGGAGGCGCAACTTTATTCTTCACAACCTTTACTCGCGTCTCGTTGCCGACTACTTCATCGCCCTCTTTGATCGAACCTATGCGACGAATATCGAGACGAACAGACGAGTAGAACTTAAGTGCATTGCCCCCGGTGGTAGTTTCAGGTGAACCAAACATTACACCGATCTTCATACGAATTTGATTAATAAAGATAACTAAGGTATTGGAATTTTTGATATTTCCCGTCATTTTTCGAAGCGCTTGCGACATAAGGCGTGCCTGCAACCCCATATGACTATCACCCATATCCCCTTCGATCTCTGCCTTTGGCGTAAGCGCGGCGACTGAGTCAATGACGACTACGTCGAGCGCACCCGACCGAACGACCATGTCACAAATTTCTAACGCCTGTTCACCGGTGTCTGGCTGACTGACCAATAGATTATCGACATCAACTCCGAGTGCCTCGGCATAAATAGGGTCTAGCGCATGCTCGGCGTCGATAAATGCACAGCTGCCGCCAGCTTTTTGAGCCTCGGCGATAACTTGCAGGGTGAGCGTCGTCTTACCTGATGACTCGGGTCCGTAGATTTCTACGATACGCCCTCTGGGCAAACCACCTATGCCTAGCGCGACATCGAGCCCAAGCGAGCCAGTCGAAATAGAGGGAATCGCCTCCCTCTCACTGTCGCCCAAGCGCATCATCGATCCTTTTCCGAATTGACGCTCAATCTGCGAAAGCGCCGCCGCTAATGCTTTATCCTTGCTAGTTTCATCGACCATTATCTATTCCTTATGGTTAAAACACACAACCGAAGCCTTGTTCCCTGAGTATCCGTGTGCCGTGCGAGAGTGCCTTTACTCACTGTCTCGCTCATAGAATAGCCTGTCCTGGGCTATTCGCTATTTTTTAGAGCGCTAAATACCGCTCATTGCCGTCATTCTAGTCATGATAGCTAATCAAGATGTCATGTAAGCTCTTCAAAGAAGTACTTAATTCTAAAATAACTGGATATCCAAACAGTGGATATTAAATCAGATAATTACTGTATGAACAACCAGTATATTGGCCAGCAATCCAATTCCTTTAGATCCTAATGAGTAATCCTTGTAGAGCTGCAGCGACAGTCTCTTGGCGAATACGCTCCCGGTCCCCCTCAAACGAGTAACATTGCGCACTCGACTCGCCCTCTACACACCATCCGATCCAAACCATGCCGACCGGTTTCTCCACACTCCCGCCACCGGGCCCCGCCACGCCACTCACCGCCACGGCGACATTCGCCTCGCTCCGAGCAACCGCACCAGCGCTCATCTCACGAACAACTTCCTCGCTTACCGCGCCAGGCCCATCTGTGGAAAAGTGCGCAGAATTGACACCTAGCATTTTCTGCTTCGCGGCATTCGAATAAGTCACATATCCCGCATCGAACCACGCCGAACTTCCCGCCAAGTCAGTCAGTGCAGCGGCGATTCCGCCGCCGGTACAGGACTCCGCTGTCGCCATGATCCATCGTTTTGCAACGAGCTTTTTGGCAAGCGCTTCGACAAGGGAGGTGATCGAGTTATGTACCGAGTTATTTGTCTGCATCGTCGCAGTTTACTCTAGCTTGCGCTGCGTCTCGAGTGCTGTTTCCAACTACGACAATCTGCTAGTCTTCTAACTAAATCGCTATCGCAAAACGAGTCACACCTCGCTAGCCAGTCTACCTGACAAGTGAATCAGATCGACGAAAGCTAAGAATACGAATTAAACACAAAACATCTGCAGAGCCCTATTCACTTGACCACAGCCAACCACTCAAGCACACACACACCGATGATGCAGCAATACCTCGGCATCAAGGCGCAGCACCCCGAGGGCCTCTTGTTTTACCGCATGGGGGATTTTTATGAACTCTTCTACGAAGACGCAAAAATAGCATCGCGAATTCTCGACATTACCCTCACAGCTCGGGGCAAATCCGGTGGCCAGCCAATACCCATGTGCGGCATCCCATTTCACGCCGCCGATCGCTATTTAGCGAAGCTCGTTGCCGCAGGTGTCTCGGTAGCCATCGGCGAGCAGATAGGCGACCCAGCAACCAGTAAGGGCCCCGTTGAACGCAAAGTAGTGCGGGTAATTACCCCAGGCACCGTAAGCGATGAAGCGCTTCTCGACGAGAGCACAGACAACTCGCTGCTCTGTCTCTCGGTCAAGGCAAACGTGAACGAAATTGATGCCAGCACAGCATTCGGTATCGCGTCGATGAACATAAGTAGCGGTCGATTCGTGTTAAGCGAGGTATTCGGCATCGAGGCACTGCTGGCAGAAATCGAACGCATCCGGCCTGCCGAAATTCTTTTCCAAGAAGAGCTAGAGCCGGTGATGGAGTCTGTCCGACATCCCGCAAAGCGTAAGCGTCCCGTATGGGAATTCGAACTCGACAATGCGCGTCGAACGCTCACCAACCATTTTAAAACCCGAGATCTAAGCGCCTTCGGTTGCGAACATCTGCACATAGCGCTGCAAGCTGCTGGTTGCCTCTTGCAGTACGCGAGGGACACACAGCGCACAGAGTTACCACACATTCAGGGGCTAAGCGTCGAACAGCTTGAGGACAGCGTTATTCTCGATGCCGCAAGCAGACGCAATCTAGAGCTCGATATCAATCTTTCGGGCGGACGCGACAACACGCTGCTCTCAGTAATCGATACGACCTCGACTGCAATGGGGCGACGGTTGCTATCGCGCTGGATCAATCGTCCCCTGAGAGATCTTACGCGCCTTAAGACCAGGCAGAACCGTGTCGCAGCGCTGATGCGCAATTACCACTTCGAGAGCATAGCGGAACTACTAAGCAGTATTGGTGACCTCGAAAGAATACTCGCGCGTCTTGGTCTGCGGTCAGCGCGTCCTCGCGACCTTGCAAAGCTTCGCGACGGTCTGGGCCAATTACCAGCACTGCAAAGCAAACTCGCAGCTATAGAGAGTGAAACGCTTGCCGAACTTGCAGCAAACATCGCAGAGTTTCCAGGCCAATATGCGCTGTTATCTCGCGCGCTTGAGGAAGATCCACCGGTGGTAATACGCGAGGGCGGTGTAATCAAAACCGGCTTCGATTCTGAGCTCGATGAGTTGCGCAACTTAAGCAGCAACGCCGGTCAGTTTTTAATCGATTTAGAAACAAAAGAAAAAGCGCGCACCGGCATCTCAACGCTCAAGGTCGGCTATAACCGTGTGCATGGCTACTATATTGAAATCAGTAAAGGGCAGGCAGGCGTGGCGATGCCGGCTGACTATATTCGCCGACAAACGCTAAAAAACGCGGAGCGATTCATCACTCCCGAGTTAAAAGAATTTGAAGACAAGGTGTTGAGCGCTCGCAGCAAATCCCTAAGCCGCGAAAAAGCACTGTACGATGACCTCCTCGATACGCTCGCGGTTGACCTTGCAGCATTGCAAACAAGCGCCGAAGCTCTTGCACAATTAGATGTTCTCACCTGTTTCGCCGAGCGAGCCACGAACCTCGGTTTTTGCAAGCCTGAGCTGGCTTCAGAACCAGGCATTGAGATAGAAGCAGGACGCCACCCTGTCGTCGAAAGCGTAAGTGAAAGCAGCTTCGTAGCCAATGACTTAAGCCTTAATCGCGAGCGCAAAATGCTCATTATTACCGGACCAAACATGGGCGGTAAATCGACCTATATGCGCCAAACTGCGCTAATTGTTCTACTCGCGCTGTGCGGCAGCTTCGTTCCCGCCAGACAAGTCAAGCTTGGACCTATCGATCGCATCTTCACGCGCATTGGTTCGGCAGACGATCTCGCCGGCGGTCGCTCGACTTTCATGGTTGAGATGACCGAAACAGCGAACATTTTGCACAATGCAACCAAAGACAGCCTCGTACTCATGGACGAGGTTGGACGCGGTACCAGCACTTTCGATGGCCTCTCCCTCGCCTGGTCTGCCGCGGTCTATATCGCACAGCGACTTAATGCCTACACGCTTTTCGCGACACACTACTTCGAACTCACAAGCCTGCCCGATGATTTCGACAGCATAGTCAACGTGCATCTCGACGCAGTCGAGCACGAGAGCGGCATTGTATTTATGCACTCTGTCAAACCCGGGCCCGCCAATCAGAGTTACGGCTTGCAGGTTGCACAACTCGCGGGCATTCCTGCCGCGGTTATCGACAGTGCACGCGATAAGTTGGCTCAGCTCGAAGCCGAAAGCCTTGCGACAGAATCGACGAGTCAAGCGGTGGCGAGCGCGACACTCAACAGCGTGCAAAAAACATCGGGCAGCGCGCCCTATCAAAGCGAACTTTTTGTCGAGGAACCACATCCTGTCATCGAGATGCTCGAGCGCATAAACCCAGATGAAATCACTGCCAAAGAAGCACTGGAGTTGCTTTATGCCTTGAAAGCCAAGCTTGGCTAGACTCAACGCCTAGGTACGTGAGGGAAAAGCCGAGTCAGAATCGAAAAAAACTGCTAGAATTCACCGCCTGCTCCGCCCCTATGGGCGTGAGAGCTAGAGAATCCAATAACGATGTCGACAGACATTCTGATTTAGGCGACAGACGAGAGCCTCGGCGTTAAAATTTAGATCAAAGAGTGCCGCGCAAGGTTAAACTGCGTGCCACCGGGAAAAGTGCGGAGATAACATGACATTCGTAGTTGGCGACAATTGTATTCGTTGTAAGCATACAGATTGTGTTGAGGTGTGCCCTGTAGATTGCTTCTACGAAGGCCCTAACTTTTTGGTAATTCACCCAGACGAGTGCATCGATTGCGCGCTTTGCGAACCCGAATGCCCAGTAGACGCGATTTTCGCCGAAGACGAACTTCCTGAAAATCAGCAGCAATTTTTAGCCCTAAATGCGGAGCTCGCGGAGATATGGCCAAATATCACTGAGAAGAAAGACGCGTTACCAGAGGCCGAAGAGTTCACTGACGTAGAAAACAAACTCCAGTATCTCGAACGCTAGCATCGAGCGCTAAAAGCCCGCGGCATTAACGCCGCGGCAACAAGCCAACTGGGTCGATTGATTTTCCATCTTCACGAATTTCAAAATGCAGCAGCGGGTCTCCCGATAGATTCGTACCAGCCTCGGCAATTTTATCCCCAGCTTTCACTCGCTCACCTTCGGTCACTAGCATGACGCTGTTGTGAGCATAGGCGCTCAGGTAGCGATCGTTGTGCCGTAAAATAATTAGATCGCCACTTCCCTGAACTCCGCGTCCCGAGTAAACAACTTCGCCGTCCGCGGCCGCAAGCACTGGGTCGCCGCGGCGAACTGCGATATCTATCCCACGCGCATCGCCGGAGCCAAAGCTTCGCAGCAGGCGTGTGCTCTCAGCTGGCCATCGCCACGTGACCGCTTGCGACCCACCCCCGATTGAACGACGTAGCACGCCACCACGAGCCGGCGTACCTGCCTGCGCTTGGGCCACACCGTTGTTACGAACGGGCGTGCCTATTGCAATCGAGGGGGACGCGGCTCTTGCCGCAGGCGCATTCAAGTCTAGGGTCAATTCTTGTCCTACGAAAATCGTGTAGGGTGCGCGCAGGCTATTGGCGAGTGCCAATGCCCTGACATCAAGGTCGTATTGAAACGCTATCGAGTAGAGCGAATCACCCTCGCGTACTCGATGAGTGCGCGAGGGTAAGGGAGCTGTCCGTGTCTCAGAAAGCCCACCCACTCGTCGAACTGGCTCGCTCACAGTGACCGCCGCTGGCTGCCTAGATTGACGAGCCACGGAAGCAGAACCGTCAGAATTCACAATAACGGGCGCATTCGCAGGAACACGCAACTGACTCTCCGGTGTCGATGTCGTAACGACGAGCGGCGGCGTTATAACCTGGCGATCACCTTGATCGGCAATCGGTGCCTCATAGCTCCTGCACCCACCTAACGTTGCAACTAGCGTGAGAATCGCAGCTTGGTAAATTCGCATGAAACTGAACCCTCCCATAAAGCTTTTTCCGGTCATCATTCTTGCTGCGCCGATGAACTCGCTTTCGCAGCGTTTCTTGAGTTAAATAGCCGGTTGAGACCTAAGACACAAGCCAAACCGACACCGACAAAAACGAGCGCAGTCCATGTGTGTGCTTCAACACCGAGGCTCGTCGCATACTCAGACGGCAGCGCTAAGCGCATCATAGAATCATCGCCTTCAATGTTTGCCAATGTAACCGGCACTCGCCAAGGCCATATCGATGCTAAAGAACCTAACAGCAATCCACCGATAACGCTGTAGGCTTCACTATGGAAACGACTGAGCAAGCCTCTCAACACCCGAGAGAACACCATCAGACCGACTATGCAGCCTGCTGAGAAAACAGCAATTGTGCCAATGTCGAGAGTCACCAGCGCGGTGAGCATGGTCTCATAGGCACCCAATAGGATTAGTATAAACGCGCCCGATAGGCCAGGCAGTAACATCGCACTGATTGCGACTGCACCGGCGACGAACAAACCAAAGCTGGTCACCGGCTCTGCGTTTGGTTGCAACCACCCCAGTGCCGCGACCAACCCTGCCCCGAGCAATAGATATGGAGAATGCCTGAGCGTGAATTCGCCGCGCAACAGAAGCACCGCAGCTAAAACCAAGCCTATAAAAAAACTGCCTACAAAAATTGGCGCATGCTCGAGTGCATAAAGAACCGTGTTGGCAGAAAGTAAAAGACCGCATCCCATCCCGAGCGCGAGTGGTAACAGGAACGCGCCGTCGATATGACGCCATACCTGCAGCAACTCTCTCCTTATCAGCAGCCGCAGCGCGATCAAATCGAACGCACTTATCGCTCGGATAAGTCGTTCGTAAATACCAGCAATAAGCGCAATAGTGCCTCCCGAAACGCCGGGAACAGAGTCACTAACCCCCATCACTAGCCCTTTAGCGAACACCGTCGCTCGCTGGAGGTTACTGAGACTCCCCTGAGCCGGAGACCTATCCATCAGTTTTGAACCTGACCCACAAGCAATGGGACGAATTTGACGTCTTCCAGTTTGTCACATTGAAAATCCTCACCGCGACGGGTGATTAACTGCAGCTGCTGAACATCGCCGCCGACGGGAATAATTAATCGACCACCGTCGTTGAGCTGAAAGAGTAATTCGTGAGGAATCTGCTGAGGCGCTGCCGTTGTTATGATCGCATCGAAGGGTCCGCTGCGCTTAAACCCTAGACTCCCGTCGCCGTGACGAAAATCGATGTTTCGAAGCCCTAAAAGACGTAAATTTTTACGCGCTTTATCGAGCAGTGGTTTAATCCGTTCGACGGTAGTCACCCGCTTAGCCAGGCGCGCAAGAATGGACGTTTGATAGCCACAGCCGGTGCCAATCTCAAGGACGTTAGTCAGAGGTCCCGAGAGAAAAGCGATCTCCGTCATTCGGGCGACAATATAGGGCTGTGAAATAGTTTGATTGAATCCTATGGGGAGCGCGACATCTTCATAAGCCCTATGCGACAAAGCCTCGTCCAGGAAAATATGCCTGGGGGTCGAGCGGATCACATCGAGCACTTCCATACTGGTAATACCCTGATCCATCAGTCTGCCTAGTAAACGCTCACGCGTTCGCTGCGAGGTCATCCCGATCCCGCTTAAATTAGGGGTGGACTCTGTTCTAAAACTCATTTTAATCGTCTCGAGCCAGCCGCTCATTGGTAGAAGCTAGGCAGTTAACTCTCTCTTAGTTGGCATAGTTCGCGCAGCAGGCTGGTTGCATAAGCTCCGCGGGGCAAGGTAAACGTTAAATTAAGGTTACCGCAGGTTGAGGCAGCACCCGAGGCACTACTTTCCGGCCCTTCGTTTTCCCATTGCCAAGTCAGTTCTGAGGCTACAAACCGCAGCGCTCTGCGCGCTGCCTGCAGACCGAATGCCGCGAGGCCGGCCACCATCCAGTCGAGATCTTTTAACACTGTCTCTTCAATATCGGCCGCTTTGCCCAAGCTTACATATTTATCTTTTGTCGAAATAATTCCAGGCAGCGGGCCCGTTGCATGAATATCCAATATATCCATTCGCCGCTGAAGCTCGTCGGCAAACGTTGCGCCGTCCTCGTCTTCGAATCCAACCGTAAAAAAGCGACCACTGCCATCAAGACTTAAAACGTCGCCTGAGACATAATTTTGCCAATTCCCTGCGCGCACTCGCTCTGACAACACTTGATTGAATAAATAGGATCTCGCTGCAGAATAAAGCATCCCTCGTCGAAAGCGGGGACCGCGCTCGGCAGCTATCGTGCCAGCCAGAACCTCTCGCATCAGCACTGAAACCTGTTGCAGATTACTCAATTGGGCGCCAAAACGCTGCGCACCAAAATAATTTGGTACGCCGTTGTCGCGCAACGCACTCAGCCGCCTTTCGAATTCTTCTTTTGAGCCCTCGCAGTCGCGTAATTTAAGGTGGAAGCGATTGCGAGCATGACTACCAATCTTGAGTTTGCGGCTATTGCGCTGTAACGCAAGTATAGAGAGCTTGTCATCTTCGAGCTCAGACAGTCGAGACTCTTTTTCTGATGGCAGCTTGACACTAAACCACTGACTGGTCTCACCCCGCCTGTCTTTCATTCCTGAGTAGCTGACGTCTGCTTGCCGTACGCACGCGACCTGACTTAAGCGCTTTGCAACCTCAATGGTCGATGCATCGGTCTTCCTGATTTGGACGAAGACATGATCACCCTCTCCGGTGGGTGCGAATGCCAGTTCCTCATCGACGCGAAAATCGCTAAATTTTTGCTTAATTCTAGCGCTACCATCCGGCTTGCCGAGCGCATAGGCGAGCGAGTCGAGCGGCAAGAGGTCATTCCCCAGACGCCGCTCAGTCACTCGCGTCCCTCGAGTAAAACAACGGCATGGCACGCAATCCCCTCTCCACGACCAATTGCGCCGAGTTGTTCTGTTGTCGTTGCTTTGACATTAATGCAATCGCGAGGCGCATTAAGTGAAGAAGCAATGCGTACACACATAGCTTCACTGTGGGGAGCGAGCTTGGGTAATTGCGCAACAACGGTGATATCGGCATTCGATAGGGCCAAGTTGCGCGCCGTAACCAGCGCATAAACGTGTTCTAGAAGGATGAGACTGGAGACACCCGCAAACTTTTTATCTGTATCAGGAAAATGTCGACCAATATCTCCTTCGCCGATGGCACCTAGCAACGCATCGCACAGGGCATGTAACACGACATCGCCGTCCGAGTGCGCCTCTAGGCTTAACGCGTCTGGAAGGGTCACCCCGCCCAGAATGAGCGGCTTATTCTCGCTCGCTTCTGGCGCGAAACGATGAACATCGAATCCATGCCCCACTCTAATTTTGCTCTTCATATACTCTCTCATCTCTGCCGCTTAGTTTCAGCTTTTTGGTTGCTGAATATTGTTGAGGATCGCCTCTGCGAGCAGTAGATCGCTGCTATGAGTAATTTTGATATTCGTTTTGCACCCTTCAACTAATAAAGGCGCCCAACCCATACGCTCCATGGCCGAGGCTTCGTCGGTGATAGGCGCACTCTGCTCGGCGGCTTCACTTAGCGCGTTGAATAGCTTTTCAATACGAAACATCTGTGGCGTTAACGCATTGTAGAGCTGCGAACGATCAAGCGTCTCTGCAACGCGGATGGATAATTCGCTCTTTGTCGCGCGTTTGACCGTATTGTCCATTGTGGCTGCTAACAACCCGCCAACCTCATCGTCTTTCACTCGGTGTATTAGGTTGTCAATGTCATCGCTTTTTACACAGGGGCGAACCGCGTCGTGCACTAGCACCCAGTCATCGCTATTCGCCTCGGCGAGTATCGACCGCAGGGCATTGAGCACAGAAGTCTGCCGTTCGCTCCCGCCGGTAACGACGGTGACACGAGGATGCTGAGCAATCGGTAATTTTTGCCAATAGACATCGTCAGCGCCAATCGCAACCACGACGCGCGTCACTCCAGCTAAGGCGAGCAGGCAGTCAATCGATCGCTCGACTACTGTTCGACCAAGCAGTGGCAGGTATTGTTTAGGAACGGGGCCGCCAAGGCGACTGCCGACTCCTGCTGCTGGGACAATTGCCCATATCGCCATTCGTGGGTCCTTCGATACATGCTGAGAAAGGCAGAAAACCTAAAGGGAGGTGCGCGAGTTGCTTAGGCTAAAATTTAGCGATTGGGGACAATCAGGTAAAAAGTTTCCCCCTCCTCAATCATCCCAAGCTCAGATCTCGCTCTCTCTTCTACTGCCTCAAGGCCGTTTTTTAGATCAAGAACCTCAACCTCCAGTGCCTCATTGCGTTCCGACAACGCGGCGTTTGTGCTGAGTTGCAACGCGACATTCCTTTCGACTTCTTTGAGCTCGCTGCGACTGTCGTCGCCAAACCATAGCTTGTACTGGAGAACGCCTAGGCATACTGTCAGGAAGGCAATCAGTAATTTCACGTCTTACTCCTTCAGCCCTTAACGGCCAAATCGAGCGAACTCCGCTAGACCACGATATATCGATGCAGAACCCAACTGCTCTTCGATGCGCAATAGCCGATTATATTTGGCAACGCGATCCGATCGACACAGCGATCCTGTTTTTATTTGTCCTGCTGCTGTTGCAACCGCTAAATCAGCTATCGTTGTATCTTCTGTCTCGCCCGACCGATGTGAGATGACGACCGTATAGCCCGCTTCCTTGGCCATGTTTATAGCAGCAAGCGTCTCAGTTAACGAGCCTATCTGATTGAATTTAATAAGAATAGAATTTGCAATACTCTCATCAATCCCACGCTGCAAAATCTTGGTGTTAGTCACGAATAAATCATCGCCTACTAACTGAACTTTATCGCCAAGTTGCGCAGATAATTTAGCCCAACCTTCCCAGTCACTCTCGTCCATACCATCTTCAATGGACAAAATCGGGTAAGTAGCACTTAGTCCCGCAAGGTAGTCCGCAAACTCAGCAGGATTAAACGCCTTGCCCTCACCTTTGAGATCGTAAACGCCGTTGTTATAAAACTCAGACGCGGCGCAATCGAGCGCCAGATGGATGTCTTTGCCAGTTTTGAGGCCTGTAAGATCAATAGCTGTAAGAATCGCATCAAGCGCAGCGGCATTCGACGGCAGGTTTGGCGCGAAGCCGCCTTCATCACCCACAGCTGTGCTCAAACCCTGTTTTGCGAGCACTGATTTGAGCGCATGGAAAATTTCAGCACCGTATCTCAGCGCTTCGGAAAAATTTGGGGCGCCGGTTGGCTGGACCATAAATTCTTGAATATCGACATTATTATCCGCGTGTTCGCCGCCGTTAACGATATTCATCATCGGCACGGGCAGACTGTACTGCCCTTCAGTACCATTTAAACGAGCAATATGCGCATAAAGAGGTAATTCGGCTGACTGTGCAGCTGCTTTAGCCGCGGCGAGAGAAACGGCTAGTATTGCGTTGGCCCCAAGTTTAGCCTTGTTTTCAGTCCCGTCGAGTTCGATCATCACGCGGTCAAGTTCCGCTTGATCCATTGCGTCTTTTCCGATTAGGGCGTCTTTGATCGCGCCATTCACGTTAGCAACGGCTCCGAGCACGCCTTTTCCGAGGTAACGAGAGGGGTCTTTGTCGCGTAGCTCGAGAGCCTCGCGTGAGCCTGTCGAGGCACCCGACGGTGCGCAGGCTGTGCCAACGATTCCTCCCTGAAGCTCGACATCTGCCTCAATAGTTGGGTTACCGCGAGAATCCATAACCTCGCGCGCTCGAATAGATTTAATGACTGACATAACAATCCCTTACTTTGTAATCTTTATACTAATTGTATTGCGCGTAGCCCGCGGCGAAATATTAAGCGGTATCGAGTTGCACAAATCCTTTTACCAACGTATCGAGCGCCTTCATCCGCTCAAGGAACGGTTCAATACGATCTAATCGCAAAGCGCAGGGGCCATCGCAAAGCGCGCTAGAGGGGTCGGGGTGCGCCTCGATAAAAAGTCCAGCGATACCCTGCGATAGGCCTGCGAGAGACAATGATGTCACGTCAGCACGACGGCCACCTGCAGCATTAGGTAATCCGCCTGGTTGCTGCAGAGCATGGGTTGCATCGAATAGAAGCGGGTAACCAAATTTTTTCATCACCGAAAAACCCAGCATGTCGACCACGAGATTATTGTAACCAAAGCTACTACCTCGCTCGCACAGCATCAGTCGGTCGTTACCCGCCTCCTCGAATTTAGCGAGTATATGACGCATCTCTTGTGGCGCTAAAAACTGTGCCTTTTTAATATTGATCGCGGCATCGGTTCTCGCCATCGCCATTACGAGGTCAGTTTGCCTTGATAGAAATGCAGGTAACTGAATCACATCCGCGACTTCGGCGGCAGCAGCAGCCTGATCCTCAGTGTGAACATCGGTAATAATTGGAACGGCGAATGTTTCTTTAATTTCCGCAAGCCACATGAGACCTGTCTCTAACCCCGGACCTCTAAAAGAGCTTATGGAAGAGCGGTTAGCTTTATCGAAAGACGCCTTAAAAACAAACGGAATCCCGAGCTTGTCAGTGACACACTTAAACTCTTCAGCAACCCTTAATGCAAGGTCTCTCGACTCAAGAACGTTCATTCCGGCAAAGAGTGTAAAGGGCTTCTCATTCGAAACCTGCAGGCCCGCTATGCTAACGGTTTTGGCATCCATTAGGCTTGTACTGCTTCTTTGTGCAGCTCGCTTTGCGCGATCGCGGCTTTGATAAACCCTGTGAACAGCGGATGACCATCACGAGGTGTCGAGGTGAATTCGGGATGGAACTGGCAGCCAACAAACCAAGGGTGATCAGGCACCTCAACCACCTCAACTAACATTCCGTCTTCAGACTTACCGGTCAGTTTTAGACCCGCTTTTTGCAGTACTTCAAGGTAATCATTATTGAACTCATAGCGGTGGCGGTGACGCTCTTTAATGCTGGCAGAGCCATAACACTTGAAGGTAATAGAGTCTTTTTCGACCTGACATACCTGTGCTCCTAGCCGCATGGTGCCGCCCAGATCGGAATCTTCGTCGCGAAACTCAACATTGCCCTGTGAGGTAGTCCATTCACTGATTAGGGCAATAACAGGATTATCACAGCTTGGTGCAAATTCCGTGCTGTGTGCATCTTTAAGCCCTGCAACATTGCGCGCATACTCGATTACTGCCACCTGCAGGCCTAAGCATATGCCAAGGTATGGGATTTTATTCTCGCGCGCATACTGCACGGTCATTATCTTACCTTCGACACCGCGCTCTCCGAATCCACCCGGAACCAAAATTGCATCCATGCCCTTGAGTATCTCTGTGCCCTTATCGAGGACATCGGCAGAATCAATATAGGTGACGTTTACTTTAGTGCGCGTCTTGATGCCAGCATGCGTAATCGCCTCGTTAAGCGACTTATAGGCGTCGAGTAGCTCCATATATTTGCCGACCATCGCGAGGTTAACTTCGCCCTCAGGATGTAAATCTGCATCAACCACCTCGTCCCACTCCGACAGATCCGCAGGCGGGCAGTCGAGATGGAATTTTTTAACAACGATATCATCGAGACCCGCGGCGCCTAGGATTGAAGGAATTCGATAGATGGAATCCGAATCGGGCAAAGAGACAACTGCCGGCAGCTCTACGTTGGTAAACAGTGCTATCTTCTTACGCGCCGACTCATCTATCTCGAGATCAGAGCGGCAAATAAGAATATCGGGCTGTATACCGATGGACCTTAGCTCTTTCACCGAATGCTGTGTTGGCTTAGTTTTGGTCTCGCCCGCCGTACTAATGTAAGGCACGAGGGTCAAGTGCATGAACAGCGCGCGTTCCGATCCGAGCTCAACACGCATCTGACGCACGGCTTCGAGGAAAGGTTGGGACTCTATATCGCCGACGGTGCCACCTATTTCGACCAGCGCTACATCGGCGTCACCCGCGCCGAGCACAACGCGGCGCTTAATTTCATCAGTAATGTGCGGTATCACCTGAATCGTAGCGCCAAGATAGTCTCCTCGCCGCTCTCTTTTCAGTACTTCTTCGTAGACTTTGCCCGTAGTGAAATTGTTTTTCTTGAGCATGGTCGTACGAATAAAACGCTCGTAGTGACCTAAATCTAAATCCGTCTCTGCTCCGTCTTCGGTAACAAAAACTTCCCCGTGCTGAAACGGACTCATAGTCCCCGGGTCCACGTTGATGTAGGGGTCGAGCTTTAGCATTGTGATATTGAGGCCGCGTGCCTCAAGTACAGCGGCGAGCGAAGCGGCGGTAATGCCTTTGCCCAGTGATGAGACCACACCACCGGTAATGAAGATATATTTTGTCATTGGAGCCCCATCAAAGAGAGTTGGATTAGATGTTGGACTAACCCAAGCAGATGGAGTTATAGCCTACCAGAAACGTCTTTGACTCACAATCGAGAAATGGTCTACAGGCCCAACTCTAGGGCCGGAGACTCCCAACTGAACGTCACGCATGCAAGGCCGCAATCGCTACTAGCAGCGGTCTTTGCCACCGCGCTTTCAGAAGCGCCGAAGCCTGCGACCCAAATCAATTCACCTCTGAAAAACACTAACGGCAAACGATCGCGTAGCCAGGGCGAAACACCCTCTTCGTTGAAGAGTTTCTTGAGCGATTTCGAAGGTCGCCCGGGCAGAGACAGACGCTCCCCCCCTTGGCGGTAACGCACATGCAGCGAGGCAATCATACCCGACATATCCCCTTCTGAAGACAGCACAAGCTTGCCGTTATTAGGTAACTCGATGAATCCTGCTTCAGCTGCGGTCAGGCAGGCGCCGGAAACAGACTGCGGTTTAAACTTGTCTTCGAGAACTGCAACGAGCTGCCCTTTGTAACGATAAAGACTGTAGGTGCCGCAGTGCCATAGCGCACTCTGGTCGACCACTGCACAGGTCTCAACGTCCAGCCTGCTCAGCAACTTCCAACTCGGTAGGGAACAGCCTAGGCGCAGAAGCCAGTGCCGCAGCAAATTGCGTCGCCTCCGACTTGAGAGCACTGCAAGCTCAGAGATACGCAATCGCCCCATTCCCTTTATCTGGCACGCCTGTAAGTCTATTTCCGCTAGCTCTGCGTTGAGCTCAAATGACTCGTGTAGCAGCGCCTGAGATTTCCCCCAACTCTGGCGGTACTGTGGCCACCGGCTTTCCACTAACGGCAATACCTGCTTCCTAAGAAAGTTGCGGTCATACTGAGTATTCCGATTTGAAGGATCTTCGATAGAGACGAGCTTTCGCTCTCGTGCCACCTGCTCAAGGACGAGCCTAGGAAACTCCAGCCAGGGGCGGATCAGTACCCCAATACCCAACACGCGTGCCGCAGGCATTCCTGCAAGACCGTCAGCGCCCGCCCCACGAGCAAGCCGCAGAAGCAATGTCTCTAGTTGGTCGTCCTGATGATGGCCAAGGATCAGCCATTCTCGGGCGCCCAGCGCCTCCTCAAAGGCCAAGTAACGCGCGCGCCGAGCGGCATCCTCGCTGACCTGCGGTAACTCAGTCACCTCAGACGTTGCGCTCGAGCCTCTGACCGAGCAATCGACATTGCAGACCTGCAGAGCGACGCCCCACTCCGCGCAAATAGATTCGCAGTGCGACTGCCATTCCCCTGCAGCGGCTTGCAATCCATGGTTGACATGTATAGCTCTCAGAGTCACATCGAGGTCGCCACTATCCCTGAGGTCACAAAGTAATCTCAGCAGTAGCGAAGAATCTAGGCCGCCGCTAAGCCCAACTAGAATACCGGACGGGGGCGAGGCAGCGCGGGTGCTCTCCGACAAGGCGGATGAGAAGAATGGATTGACACAGAACGCGTGCCTTAGGGCGCTGAGCAGCGCAGATTCAGCCTGCACTGCTGCGGCGCCTCGAGAGGAGTTTTTAGGCGCTGAGGCCATAGCTCATAAGACGCTTATAGCGTCGCTCAATGAGCGCATCAGTATCGGTGGCGCCTAGCCGATCCATTTGCTCTAAGAGCGAGATTTTTATGTTTTCGGCGGTCGCCGCGACGTCCCGATGCGCACCCCCTAATGGTTCTGCAATGGTCTGATCGACAATACCAAGTTCTTCGAGGCGTGCCGAAGTCACCCCCATCGCCTCAGCCGCAGCTGAAGCATATTCGGAGGACTTCCAGAGAATCGTTGCGCAACCTTCGGGCGTGATGACTGTATAGGTCGAATACTGCAGCATGTTCAGCTGATCCGAAACGCCGATCGCAATCGCTCCACCAGAGTTAGCTTCGCCTGTTACCGTCGCTATCAACGGTGTCCTGACCCTCGACATCATCGCCATATTCACCGCAATGGCTTCGTTAATGCCCCGCTCCTCAGCATCGATTCCAGGATAGGCACCAGGGGTATCTATGAAGCTCAATACAGGAAGATTGTATCTTTCACCAAGTTCGACGAGTCGACGCGCCTTGCGATAACCCTCAGGGCGCGGCATGCCGAAATTGTGTTTGACCTTCGCTTTCGTGCCCCGGCCTTTCTGATGCCCCATCACAACGCAGGGGCGCCCATCGATTTTAGCGAGCCCGCCAATAAGCGCCTGATCGTCGGCGAAATAGCGATCACCATGGAGCTCGTCGAAATCGGTAAAAATATGCTCGATATAATCGAGCGTGTAGGGTCTTTGGGGATGGCGTGCAACCTGAGACACCTGCCATGAACTCAAGTTAGTGTAGATTTTTTCGGTGAGCTTGGTACTTTTCGCGCGAAGATTCTGAATCTCCTCGCCGATGTTTAAATCGTTATCGCTGCCGACTAAACGTAATTCGCTTATCTTGGCTTCCAATTCAGCGATAGGCTGTTCGAAATCTAGGTAGTTGGGGTCCATATCCTATTCGACTCACTCTGTATAATCAGTAGTCTACGACTACGTTCGTACGCCCGTATTCGCTTCGCAGACGCTGAACCAATTCATTTGACGGCGCGACGCGCCACTCATCAGAGAGCATTATACACCCCTTCACGGCCTCACGTTGATAACTGATCGCAATACCGCAGCCCAAAGTTCCTTCTTGCCTGTCGTCGGCATAAGATCCCGTGGCTGCTAATCTCGAGTGCGATACCTGTAACTTAGCGCTGGAGTCGAGTCGATACGACTCGAGCACCTCCGCAAGCTGTTCACTAAAGCCCTTCAACAGCGCATCGCTTCGCAGGCTCAATGTTATGCTGCGGGCGCGTCGCTGCCGCGCCTGTTCGAGCGTCATGACCTCTTTACCACGCCCTTGCATACCACCGCTGTAGTCATCCATGCTCACAGTACATTCCACAATAATAATCTGATCTTTTTGTAAAATGTCGCGAAAGCGCTCGTACTCTTTCGCAAAGAGGCGAATTTCGAAGCGCCCGCTGCGGTCATCTAGAGTCAGGAAAGCTACGGTGTCGCCAGCCTTGTTACGCATAGTTCTCACATCGATGAGCAAGCCTGCTACAGACTGGGGCGCGCGCTCCGGGCGCAGATTCGCAAGCCTGTCTCTGGTGAGGTGTGAAAGCTCGCTTATGTATTCATCGATTGGGTGTCCCGATAAGTAAAGACCTAGCGTCTCTTTCTCGGCTTTCAACCTTTCCTGCTCAGCCCAGGGCTTAATCTTCGACGTTTCGGACGTCAGCTCACTGGCCGTCGTGCCCTCGGGGGCGATCTCGCCAAACATATCGGCGACGCCCGCCGCTGCATTTTTATTTGCCTGCTCGGCAGCCTTTATCGCCTGCGGTAGAAGCTCGGCGAGCTTCGCCCTTGCGCTATCGGGTACGCCTTCGACCAAACTATCCAATGCGCCTGCTTTTACCATTGCCTCTAGCGTTCTTCTATTGAGCTGCTGCGAGTCGACGCGCTGACAGAGGTCGAGCATACTCGTAAAAGGCCCGTTTTTTCGCGCTTCGAGAATCCCGCCAACGGGCCCCTCGCCTAGGCCTTTGATCGCGCCTAGGCCATAAACAATTTCATCCGCCTCATTGACGGTAAAATTGAACTGTCCCTTATTGATATCGGGCGGCACAATTTTAAGCCCCATCGCCCGGCACTCGTCGATGAGCGTGACAACCTTGTCGGTATTCTGCATATCAGCAGATAAAACTGCTGCCATAAAATACGAAGGATAATGCGTTTTTAACCAAGCAGTCTGATAAGACACCAAGGCGTAAGCGGCAGAGTGAGACTTATTGAAGCCGTAGCCGGCGAATTTTTCCATCAGATCAAAGATGGACTCCGCAAGATCGGCGTCAATATCTCTCTTAATCGCCCCCTCGGTAAACAAGCTGCGCTGTTTTGCCATCTCATCTGGGTTTTTCTTACCCATTGCTTTACGCAAAATATCGGCGCCGCCAAGCGTGTAGTTACCAAGCACTTGGGCAATCTGCATCACCTGCTCTTGGTACAGAATGACGCCGTAGGTGTTAGACAACACAGGCTCAAGCTCTGGATGTGGATACACTACTTTCGTTCGGCCGTGCTTTCTGTCGATAAAATCGTCAACCATGCCCGATTGCAATGGCCCGGGACGAAACAGAGCAACAAGAGCGATAATATCTTCAAAGCAATTAGGAACCTGCTTTTTGATAAGCTCTTTCATACCCCGGGATTCAAGCTGGAAAATTGCCGTTGTCTCTCCGCTTTGTAGAAGCTTGTAGACGCGCTCATCGTTTAGCTCGAGATGATCGATATTCAGTTCAGGGGCGCCTTCGTCGCGGCGCTCGTTGATCATTTTCACAGCCCAATCAATAATCGTAAGAGTGCGCAGTCCTAAGAAGTCGAACTTCACAAGCCCCGCTGTTTCAACGTCATTCTTATCAAACTGTGTAACAAGTCCTTGCCCTGCTTCGTCGGTATAAAGCGGCGTAAAATCAGTGAGTTTAGTCGGCGCTATGACGACGCCGCCTGCGTGCTTGCCGACATTGCGAGTGATGCCTTCGAGCTTGAAGGCCATTTCGATAATTTCCTGAGCCTCTTCGTCGGAGTCGACAAACGCACCTAACTCGGGCTCTTCTTCGAATGCTTTGGTGAGTGTCATGCCCGGCTCGAAAGGAATGAGCTTACTGAGTTTGTCAGCCAGCGCATAAGGCTTGCCTTGCACTCTAGCGACGTCCCTCACCACCGCTTTCGCTGCAAGCGTACCGAACGTAATGATCTGAGACACCGCCTCTTTACCATACAACTCAGCAACGTGCTGAATGACACGATCGCGTCCCTCCATGCAGAAATCAACGTCAAAATCAGGCATTGAAACCCGCTCTGGATTCAAGAATCGCTCGAAAAGAAGATCATATTTAAGCGGATCTAGATCTGTAATCTTTAAAGCATAGGCGACAATCGAGCCTGCGCCGGAGCCGCGGCCCGGCCCTACAGGGATTCCATTGTCTTTAGACCATTGGATGAACTCCATCACGATAAGAAAGTAACCGGCAAAGCCCATCTGATTAATAATTTTTAGCTCGAAATCGAGTCGCTCCCAATAGCGCTCGATCCCCTCCTGCTCAGCATAGTTTTCGCCGTAAAGAGTAATCAGCCGCCGCTTCAATCCATCGACGCTAACCTGAGTAAAAAATTCCTCCATGGTCAGCCCTTCTGGGACCGGATAATTCGGTAGCCGCGGCGTGCCAAGATCGAGGGATAAATTACAGCGTTTGGCAATCTCGATGCTGTTTTCTAGCGCAGAAGGGATATCATGAAATAACGCCAACATCTCTGCCGAATCTTTTAGATATTGCTGATCGGTATATTCACGCGATCGGCGCGGATCGTCTAATGTGCGTCTGTCGTTTATACAGACTCTCACCTCATGCGCATCGAAATCATCCTGCTCGAGAAAGCGAACATCGTTGGTTGCGACAACAGGTGTTTTCGTCGCTGCGGCAAGATCAAGTACAGCGTCGATATAGTCTTCTTCTTTCTCTCGGCCAACTCTCTGGAGTTCTAAGTAGAACGACTCTGGGAAGAGCGATCGCCAACGGGACAGATAGGCTGCGGCCCTCTCTTGATCGCCCTCCAGAAGGGCCCCACCAATATCGCTAAACTGACCGCCAGATAATGCAATCACGCCATCGCTGAACGCCGCTAACTGGTCTAGCCGGAGGCTTGCATCGCTGCGATTAGGATTATCGGTATAGATAGTCGAGATTAGTTTAGAAAGATTCAAATAGCCTTCGCGATCTTTGGCCAGCAGCAGTAGCCGAGTGTCCGCGGCACCCTCTTCACCTCTAACCAAGACATCACAGCCGCAAACAGGCTTGATACCCTCTTTTATTGCGCCACTGTAGAATTTGATCAGACCAAACATGTTTGCAAGGTCTGTTACTGCAATCGCAGGCATATTTAACGCGCGCGCACGCGCAAGCATCGGTTTTATCCGGACAAGTCCATCGACTATTGAGAACTCGGTATGCAGTCGCAGGTGTACAAAAACTGGCGAAGAATCGCTTGCAGCTAGGGCTTGGTCAGGTGACGCAGTCATTGGATCCGTTTCAGTTGTTGCAGCGATAACTACTCTCGCATCTGATCGCGGCAGGGCGAACTAAAGATTGCGTTGAATATACCGCGTTCGCACGGAAAAGTTTAGCGGTAATAGCAGCATCAAGGGGCAGCCAGAATTCCTTAGCTGCGCTTTATTCTCGCGGCAACTGGCGCGAAACTTAGTCTATGCACAGGTGTTACACCGAAACGCTCGAGCGCAGTGAAATGGGCAGCCGTGGGATAGCCCTTGTGCTGGGCAAAGCCGTAATCTGGATACTGCTCGTCCAGAAGTTGCAACTCGCGGTCACGCACCACTTTAGCCACAATTGATGCTGCAGAGATACTCGCCACTTTGGCATCTCCTTTAACCACGGCAAGGCTTGGGATAGACCAGCGCGGGCACCGATTACCATCGACAAAAACAAACTCAGGCTTAGTAGGTAATGAGTCAACTGCCCGAGTCATTGCCAAAAGGCTAGCTTGTAGAATATTGATTTCGTCAATTTCTTGAGGCGACGCGCTGCCTATTCCAACGCCAAGAGCTTTACTCAGTATCGTTTCGTAAAGAGACTCTCGTTGTTTATGACTAAGTTTCTTCGAATCTGCTAACCCTGTGATTGGCTCCCGAGGATCTAATATAACTGCAGCAGCGATCACATTGCCCGCTAGCGGACCTCGACCTGCTTCATCGCAACCGGCAGCTTTTTCGGGCGCTACCTCTATGCTTTCCCAAGGCTCTATCACCATCAGGCGATCACTCCGGCTATCGCATCAGCTGCGCGCTCAGAGGCGTTCAAGCGGATTGACGCGTGAATCTGGTCGAATGCCTCCAACATCAGCGAAGTGTCCCTAGACCCAGAAAAAAATGACATGATTTCCGACACTAGGACGTCCTCAGTAAGGTCATGCTGAATATACTCAGGTACGAGACGTGCGCCAGCGAGTAGGTTGGGCAAAGCGACAAAAGGAATTTTCACCAATCGCGAAGCGATGAAGTGCGTTATAGGGGCCAGCTTATAGCCAACCACCATCGGCCGCCGTAGCAACATCGCCTCAAGCGTCGCGGTGCCCGATGCCAATACCACGAGATCTGCCGCTCGCATCGCTCGCTGCGAATCGTCGACTAGCTTGAACGGAGTACCGTCGACTAAGCCATTGCTGCGTAGTAACGCCTCAAGGCGCGCGCGCGACTCAGGTCCGCTTGCGGGGATCAAAAAACGTAACGAGGGGTCGAGTGCCAAGGAAGCGACCGCACTGGCGAGAAAAACGGGGCCGAGGCGTGAGATTTCACCACCGCGACTGCCCGGAAGTAGCGCGACAACTCTATCAAGAGGCTCTAAATCAAACTGCTGACGCGCGAGCTTCGTCAGTTCATCTGAATGCTCGAGCTTGTCTGCTAGCGGGTGGCCAACGCAGCAAACCGAAACGCTATGCTCGTGATAGATCTCCGTCTCAAAGGGAAAGAGCGTGAGCATCAGGTCGATAGCGCGAGCAATTTTATGAATGCGTTTTTTACGGTAAGCCCAGACACTCGGACTCACATAATGGACAGTTCTTATGCCACGGGCACTGAGCTCGCTTGCGAGTCGGAGATTGAAGTCCGGCGAATCTATGCCGATAAAAGCATCTACGTTGCGTTCGACCATAAGGTCTCGCAATGCTTTTTTCAGTCGAAACAATTCAGGGAGTCTGCCAAGCGGTTCTACGAACCCCATCACAGCGAGGCGGTCCATCGCTGCGATGCTCTCACAGCCCTCGCTTAGCATTTCGGGGCCACCGATGCCGACAAAGTGAGCATCGGGAAAGCGTGATTTCAGGCTTTTAATGAGTCCGGCGCCAAGTATGTCTCCGGATTTTTCACCGGCGACGATACCGAAACACTTAGGCATAACGCCTCCCGCTCTCTTAGCGTTGTATACCTTTGGTTGAAGATTCGATCGAAGCAATAAGGGGCAAGACTTCAGGGCAGCGGCTCACCATCGAGCGAAGTTCCTCAAGGGCTTCCTTGAGACTCAACCCCCTGCGATATACTATTTTAAATGCAGTACGAAGGTCTCTGATCGCGTCGTCACTAAAGCCACGGCGACTAAGACCTACAGTATTAACGCTACGAACTGCTGCCGGTTGTCCGCTAACGAGCATGTAGGCAGGAACATCCTGTCCAACGTGTGTAACGCCTCCAATCATCGCGTGGGCGCCAATTTTAACAAATTGATTAACGCCGGCGTAGCCACCAAGAATAGCCCAATCGTCTACCTCAACATGCCCGGACAATCCCGCATTATTGGCAAACACCGTGTTGTTGCCTACCATGCAATCATGAGCGATATGAACATACGGCATTAGTAAATTATCGCTGCCGATTTTTGTTAGCCCGCCGCCGAAGCCGGTTCCTCTATGCAGAGTGACCCCTTCGCGAAAGACGTTATTATCGCCAATCTCCAGCCACGTTTCCTCACCCTCAAATTTCTTATCCGAGGGGTCCTCTCCCACTGAGGCAAATTGGAAGAAGCGATTATTCTTACCTATACGAGTATGACTTCGAATTACCACATGCGACTCGACAACACTGCCGGCACCAATAAATACGTTGGGACCGACTATGCACCAAGGACCTATTGTGACTCCCTCGTCTATTACCGCACTCGGATCGATCCGAGAACTGGGATCAATCGACATTCACTTTCCTCTCAGCACACATTATTGTCATCGAGGCCGCGAGCTCATCACCAACAAACGCAGTGCCTTGAAACTTGTAGATTCCTCGGCGATTCGTGATTACCTCAGCTTTTAGAATTAATTGATCGCCCGGCACAACCGGCCGCCGGAGCCGCAGGTCATCGGCTCCAACAAAATAATACAAAAACCCATCCTTAGGCTTTTTTTCTTGTGTTTTAAATCCAAGAATGCCCGCAGCCTGAGCAATCGCTTCAATAATTAGGACACCAGGCATAATAGGATTTTCGGGGAAATGGCCTTCGAAGAACGGTTCGTTATTGGTGACGTTCTTATAGGCAACGATAGATTTGCCCAGCTCCATCTCAAGCACCCTATCAACAAGCAAGAACGGGTAACGTTGGGGTAAATACTCTTTAATCTCATTAATGTCTAAAAGCATCTCGATCTCAATAGTTTTGATGTTATTAGGTAAAGGTAACTAGTCACCCTTGCGCTCGAGCTCTTTGAGGCGCTTGGCGATGTTGTCCAGCTGCTGGAAGCGCAGTGCATTGCGTTTCCACTCTGGCGTTGGTGATGCGAGCGTACCGGATGAAACCATACCCGCTTCGGTCACAGATTTACTTAAAAGCGCCATGGCGCTCACTTGCACTCGGTCGGCAACCGTAATATGACCCACGGCGCCGGATCCCCCGCCAAAGATACAATACTCCCCAACGGTCACACTGCCCGCAAGGGCCGCGCAGCCGCAGATAATTGTATGCTTGCCAATAACGCAGTTGTGCCCGATCTGCACGTGATTGTCGATCTTCACACCCTCGCCAATGATCGTGTCTAGCAAAGCTCCGCGGTCGATCGTCGACGCAGCACCGATCTCAACGTCATTACCGATACGCACCCCGCCAAGCTGAGCGATCTTTACAGAACGCTCTCCATCGAACGCAAACCCGAAACCGTCGGCACCGATAACACTTGCTGAATGAATGACCACGCGATCGCCGAGTGTGACCTCATGATAAAGCACGACGTTGGGGAAAATTCGCACATTCTCGCCAATGTGGCAGTCGCGCCCAATATAGCTTCCGGCGCCAATGGACGCTCCCTTACCGATAGTCACCCCGTCGCCGATAACCACATTGGCTTCTATACTCACATCTTCGGCTATTGTAGCCGATTCGGAAATGACTGCCGATGGGTGACGGAGAGCCACGGGTGTGTCTTCTCGCGCGAATAGCTGCGTTGCGTAAGCAAATGTTACGTAAGGGTTGTCAGAGATAAGCCGATTGCCTAGAAAGGAATCGGCGAATTTTTCGGCGAGAATAACCGCACTCGCCTGACAACTTTTAAGCTGGGGAACATAGACGGGATTGCTAAGAAAACTCAGCTGACCTTCGCCAGCCGAGCTTAGTGGCGACAAGCTCGAGATGATTATTTCCCCATCTCCCTCCAACCTCGCCCCAAGAAGTTCGGCGATATCAGCAAGTCTGAATTGCTTGGCTTGCGGCAAGGCCCCTCTCCTTTTGTATAACGCTCTATACTCAAAAAGAATTCGCGAGTCGGCGTGTTTGAAGCGGTCGCGAGCCTTTAGTTAGCTGCCGCGCTGTTCTGATTTAATTTCGCCGTCACCTTTGCGGTAATATCGAGCACCGGCGCGAAATAGGGAGCACTGTCAACGTTAAGGATCAAGTCATAACCACCCTCTGCAACAACATCAGACACGGCCTCTGCGAGAGTCCCTTGCATGCTTTGTAAAAACTGCTGATTCTTTTCTTGCAGCGCCTTTTGGACACGTTCCTGAATGAGTTGGAGTTGCACCTGAAGATCTTGCGCATTCGAATTCATTCGGCGAATTTCTTCCTGCGTCATTACTGCTTCATCTTGCTGGAATTTCTCACTTAGGGCCGTCAGTTGATCGGATAGCTCCTGCGCTCGGGCTTCATCCGCACTAAACTCTTGCTCTAATTCTTCCTGCACTATTCGCGCCGCGTCAGAGTTAAACAAGGCTTGCAACGCATTGAGAACACCTATTTTGGTGTCCTGTGCGAAAGCCCCCTGTGATGCAGTGACCAAGCACAATGCAGCAATTAAAGTCTTCAATGTTTTCACTTATGTTCTCCAATTCTAACTAATCTTTTTTAAGCGAGACGGTAAAAACACCTCTGCTCGGTTGATGGTGTATCGGCGATATCACCGATGTCTAAAATTCTTTTCTTAAAAACCTTGGCCTACTGTAAAGTCGAACGTCCTCGTATCATCCCCCTCTTTTCCGAACGGTTGAGCGAGATAGAAGGTTAACGGCCCAAAGGGCGACAGGTACGTCACACTAACGCCTACCGAGTAGCGAATCTCAGCTAAGTCAAAATCCGAACAGTTTTTCAATAGTTGCCGCCTCTCGGAGCAACTAGAGGAAAAAACGTTACCGGCATCAATAAAAAAAGCTGACCGCACCCGACTCCTGTCCTCTACGAAGGGAAGTGGGAACAGAAGTTCCAGTGTCGCCGTTGCCAATATGTTACCACCAAAGCTATCGAAATCCCTATCCAGAAAGAAATTTTCAACCGCAAGCGCTATCTCTGGATTACCATTCTCATCGAAAAGCTGGTTACCGTTAGCATCAAACACTGGCGATGTCGTGTAGCCAAATTCGTTGCTAAGACCTGCAGCAGAGCCATCTTCTCTTTTGATAATATTACCGTCATCGTCCTTCAATAAGCTGATGCCGCCCTGGGTTAAATATCTTGCGCCCGGCGTGCTTTCTGGGCCTAGACTATTCTCTTCGAATCCACGCAAAACACCTGCGGCACTCAAGCCCCCTGCAAAGAAGTTATTGAAGAACGGAAGCTCATCGGTTTCACCGTAGCCAATACCATAACCAAGGTTTGTCCGAAGCGAGACAACCCATTCTCGATTTTGCGAGACAGGCCAATAGAACTGGCCGTTATAATTAATTCGCGCGTACTCGAGATCCGACCCTGGGAGCGTGACCTCGACCCCTAAGCTATGCAAAAAACCAGCGTTGGGGAGCTGACCGCGATTCAGCGTATTGCGAAAGTAATTGCCGGTGATAGTAAAGTTATCGAACGTATCACCAAATTTATCGACAAACCCCTTCTCTGTAGGGCTGCGAAGCTGCTGCGGAGTCAAGTCTGCTACGTTTCCAAGAACCGAATCGACGACGGGTCCATCGAATGCATTTCCGTTGGCAGGCGTGATGATGTATTTGTCTATTCCTTGGTAAAGCGTCGGGCTAGCCATAATTTCTTGCACTGAGCCTACACCAGCACTCAGCTCGGTGTGAGTGAAGCCTAGGTCGAAGCCGAGCATTTCGATTTCGCTCAGCGGGTAGCTAAAGCTTGCCGAGCCGCCATACGAGCTCGTATTAAACGCGGACACGTTAAACGGCGACTCCAATTTTTGTGCGAAAATATTAAATCCGCGACTCACACCATCGGGCGTAAAATAGGGGTCAACGTATTGAAAATTAAGTCCTTGCTGAAAGCGGCTTTTATTAACTCCGACTCCTATAGTCCGCCCCGTTCCCAGAAAGTTTTGCGCCTGAAGGCTCGAACTGATAAAGAAGTTACCGCCTCCCCCTGTGCCCACTTGAAAACTTACCGCGCCGAAATTCTGTTCCACAACCTCGTAGTTAACATCGATCTGATCTTCGACCCCAGCCACCTCTGTGGTGTCAACCTCGACTGATTCGAAATAACCGAGCCGCTCCAGACGAACTTTAGACTGCTCTATTTGTAGACTCGACGCGGGCGCGCTCTCAAGCTGACGCATCTCGCGCCTCAGCACATCGTCGGCTGTGGATACATTGCCGGCAAAGCTGATTCGATTTACGTAGGTACGATTACCGGGTTCGATGAAGAAAGTGACGTCTACCGTTTGTTCATCATCGTTGACCTCCGGCACGCCGGTGGCTTCGGCAAAGGCATAACCGAGATTCCCCAGAAATTGCACCATGATCTCTTCAGTGCCGGTCACTAACCCCTGCGAATAGATTTGCCCAGAGCGGACAAACAACGCCGCGCGCAATAAGTCTTCAGCGTCGACCAAATCACCAGCGAGCTCCACATTACGAACCGTGTACTGCTTGCCCTCGGAAATGTTAATTGTGATATAGACTTCTTTTCGATCCGGTGTAATCGCAATAGGCGTAGAATCTATACTAAATTCAACAAAGCCATTATCAAGGTAAAAAGACTCTAGTCGCTCAAGATCCCCCGACAATTGCTCCCGAGAATACCGATCCCTACGACTCATAATTAAATAGAACGGTTTCGTGCCAAGCTCAAAAAGACGCAATAAATCTTCTTCGGCATAGGAGTCATTGCCTACGATATTTATATGCCGGATACGCGACTCTTCGCCTTCATTGATATCCAACTTGATACTCACCCGATTACGGGGAAGCTCTTCGACTTCAATTTCGACAGCGGCGCCGTAGCGGCCTCGTGAAGAGTAGACATCTTGTATGCCCTGTCGAATAACCTCCAGGGCGGCGCGCGTAAAAATTTGACCCTCTGCTATATCTGCCGTGGCCATATTCTCAATAATGTCCTCTGTTTTGAGGACGCTGTTTCCCTCGATGGTAATCTCGGCAACCGAGGGGCGCTCTAACACAGTCACAACGAGGATATTGCCCTCGCGAGACACTTCGATCTCATCGAAATATTCCGATCGAGAGAGTTCACGAATTATTTGAGCAGAGGTCAATGCATTGACCTCATCGCCGATGCCGACCGGCAATAAATTGTAGATAATCCCGGGCGAAATACGCTGGTAGCCATCGACAATGATGTCGGCAACTATGAAATTTTGCGCGTGGAGCGGGCTTGCGAAGCCAAAGGCTAACAGGAAACAACAGAGCAGTTTCTTCATGCGTAATGCTTTCTCGGATTATTCATTTGAGGAGCGTCTAACCACTCCCGCAGGCCACAATATAATTTGTAGCAGTGCAATTTTGTTCTAAGCCGCATCAACTCGACTTTAGGTAAGGGAGCCCCGCTCCCTAAAGCAAACGGGCTACATCGTTATAAACGGCCAACATCATGATGCCCGAGATCAGTAATAGTCCTATCTGCAACCCGAAAGACTGCACCTTCTCCGGCACAGGTCGACGCGTGACGATCTCGATCAGATTGTACAAAATGTGCCCCCCATCTAAGATGGGGATAGGCATTAGATTCATCACGCCTAGCGAAATACTGAGAAGCGCTAAGAACCCAAGGTAGACGTTTAGACCGTAGGACGCGGTCTCTCCCGCAACCTGAGCGATCGTAATTGGCCCATTAATATTCTTTACTGATATCAGGCCAACAATCATTTTCTTGATAGAAACAAGAACAAACACCGATTTTTCATAAGTTTCGGTGATGGCCGGAACTATTGCCGAGAGCACATTGTACTTTACTTCACGCCGCATCTCTCTCGGAACGAGCTCATCGTAATCCACCTGCTGCACATAAGCGCCGATAATGCCAATTCGGCTTCCATCGGGAAGCTCGGAAAGCGCTGGGGTAAGGCGTAACCCGATTAATTGATTCCCTCGTTCGACCTCTACTTCGAGCTCGAGTTCCGGGCTCGCTCTAATTATTTCGACCCATTGAGTCCAGCCATCAATCCTCTTACCAGCCACACGTACTATTCTGTCGCCAGCCAGGAGGCCCGCTTGCTCACCCGCCTCCCCTTCAACCAGCTTATCTATGACCGCGGGGATATCGACTTGCGTAATGCCGAGAGCCTTGAGTGGCCGCGGATCGGTCGAGTCAGCCATGAAGCTTAGTATAGGCACATTGACATCGCGCGCGGCTACAGACTCTGGCCCTCTCACCGAAAAGGTAACGCTGCCGCTTTCTCCCATTCGTCCAACAAGCTGCAGAGCAACCTGTTGCCAGATCAACGTTGGTTCACCATCTATCGCGATAATCTCATCACCGGGCACAAGACCCGCGCGCTCTGCCACTGATCCCTCGGTTACCGAGCTGATGACGGGCGCAACACCAGAGGTGCCAAAGGCGATATTGATAATCCAAAAAATCACTACGGCGAGTAAGAAATTGGCAGCCGGGCCAGCAGCAGAGATTGCCATGCGTTGCCACACACTCTTCGACGCAAAGGACTTTTCTTGTTCCTCTGCGGGAACCGCCTCAGCATCCGCCACCGACGTATCTTCCTGCCCAAGCATCCGGACATAGCCACCAAGTGGAATCGGGGCGATGACGTATTCGACACCGTCTTTTCCAACCCACGTTTTGACAGCCTTGCCAAACCCGATAGAGAATTTAAGCACTTTGACGCCGCAGCGCCTTGCCACCCAAAAATGGCCGAACTCGTGCACAGTGACTAATATGCCGAGCGTGACCAGTAGTGCCAGCACACTGGTAGTGATTTCGATTAGATTCTCGACCATTACTGCCTCTCCTGACGCGCGCGCCAGTCGCGTTCGGTTAAATTAACCATTATTTATCAGTGAATTAGCGAGCGATCTTGCACGCGAATCTGCCTCAATGATGATAGCGAGACTACCCGCGGGTTCACAAGGTATTTGTGCCATGACATCGGCATTGATCTCGGCGATTCGATTGAAGCGTAGACGCCCAGCCAAAAACGCGCTGACGGATTCTTCATTGGCTGCATTTAACAATGCCGGCGCAGTGCCACGCACTCGCGCGGCCTCCATCCCTAGTGACAAACAGCGAAACCGCACAAGATCGGGATCGCGAAATTCCAATGTTTTCGCAGACGCAAGGTCTAGCCTCGGTGCCTCCGTCGTGATGCGCTGCGGCCACGCAATGCAGTGTGCAATGGGGACGCGCATATCAGGGCTTGCCATTTGCGCAAGCACCGAGCCATCGCTGTAGTGCACCATAGAATGAATAATCGACTGTGGATGAATAATTACCTCCACTTGGTCTGCCGGAAGACCAAAGAGGAAACAAGCCTCGATGAACTCCAGGCCCTTATTCATCATGGTTGCCGAGTCTACCGAGATTTTACTCCCCATAGACCAAACTGGATGGGCACATGCCTGTGCTGGCGTGATAGCCGCGAATTGGTCAAGCGGCGTGTCGAGAAAGGGTCCACCGGACGCTGTTAGAACAATTTTTTCGACATATTTTACCTGTGACGCACTAATACCCTCTGCGACAGTAGGCAGACACTGGAAGATTGCATTGTGTTCGCTATCGATGGGCAAGAGAGTGGAACCGTTTTGACGAGCGGCGTCCATTAAGATGTCCCCGGTCATCACAAGCGCTTCTTTGTTTGCGAGAAGGAGCCGTTTACCTGACTTCGCCGCGGCCAGCGTCGCTGCAAGCCCCGCCGCACCGACGATCGCCGCCATGACTATATCGACCTTCGAATCGGAAGCCACCTCCTCAAGCGCCTCACGGCCAACCAAAACCTTTGTCTCACAGCCGGCTGAGCGCAGCGACTCTGCCAGCGTGTCCGCGCCCTGGGAGTCGACTAGCACAGCATAGCGCGGCTTAAATTCGAGGCATTGCTTGAGCAGCGTCGTTACATTGGACTTTGCTGTTAAAGCAAAAACCGAGAGATTTTCTATGTGGCGCGCGACTGCGAGCGTACTTTCGCCGATCGAGCCCGTTGAGCCAAGTATCGTAATCGATGCGTCGCGATCGAGGGCGTTGAGCAGCATCTCAGACGCCTCCAAGCAAAAGGATAAGGAAGGCAACACAAATCGGTGTAGCGGCCATTAAGCCGTCGATACGATCGAGTAAACCGCCGTGACCCGGGAGAATCGACCCGCTGTCTTTAAGCTCTCTGTTGCGCTTGAGCATGCTCTCGGCAAGATCACCAACCACACTAAAAAAAGCAACTATAAGCGCGAGCGCTGCGAATATCGCATAGTCAATCAGCGCAAAAGGTTGTACATACCTGTTTAGCAGTATGGCGAAAACAATCGAGACGGCAACGTTAAGCGTCACTCCACCCCAAACGCCTTCCCATGTTTTATTAGGGCTTAACGCCGGCGCTAATTTACGTTTGCCAAAAAGCTTACCTGTGAAGAAGGCTCCCACATCAACCGCCGCAACCATGATGATCAGCATGATCACCAGTGCGCCATTTGGTAATAACGCTTTTAATGACACTAGCCCCACCCATGTGCAGAGAAGCGAAAGCATGCCCATCGCTGAGATTCGCGATTTGTCATTCCATGCTTCGGTCGACCGAGGAAAAGAGGCTATTGCAGCAAACATCAGCGCCCAAAATAAGGCACCGAGAAGCGAAAAGCCAAGAGCAAAACTTGCGTCATAGCCCGGAGCGCCGCCTACCCCGAGGGCAAACCAAAGTGGCGCAATCGAAAATGCCAGCGTCCCGACAAAAGCGAGACGAGACTTACTTCCAAGTGAAGCGAAGGCAGCCCACTCCCAGGCACCGATTAATACCAAGGCGCCGGTAATTGCGGCAAATTGCTCCAAATCCAGAATGGTAGTCATCGCAATTAAACCGACGAGCAAGATGAGTGCTGTAGCTATACGCTGCTTAAGCATCGGCTAGCACCTCATTATTCTCAGGCTGCTCGCAGGCGCTCTGCCCACCGAATCGTCGCTGTCGACGAGCGTAATCTTCAAGGGCTAGTTGAAACTCAGCCTTGTTAAAATCGGGCCAATAGGTGTCGCAGAAATAAAGCTCGGTGTAGGCTAATTGCCAAAGTAAAAAATTACTCAGCCTCCGCTCTCCACCAGTTCTTATGCAGAGATCCGGATCTGGCGCCTCCGCAAGGCTGGTATAGCGGTGCAGCGTTTCAGGGGTAATGACGCCCGCTAACTCCGATCCGGGTGGTAATTCAGCAACGAGTGACGAGACTGCCTGCGAGATATCCCAACGGCCTCCATAGTCCACCGCTACGAAAACCGTCGTCTTTCGATTCTCTTCGGTGCGCCTTTCAACTTCATCCATGCCCCTCTGAAGCGCTGATGAGAAGCTCGAGCGGTTGCCGATAAACCGTACGCGGACGCCCATGGCTTGGAGCTGCGTTATTTCATCGCGCCGCAGTACCGTCAGAAAAAGCGCCATGAGGGCTCGCACCTCAGACTGCGGTCGAAGCCAATTCTCACTGCTAAACGCGAAAAGGGTAAGGTAGGGAATACTCAGGTCGACACACGCGGCTACAATTTCACGCGCCACCTCAGCGCCTCGGCTGTGCCCCTCTTGCTGTTTGAGTTGCCGCGACTTCGCCCAGCGATTATTGCCATCCATGATGATAGCAACATGCCGTGGCAGGTCACCGGAGGCTTGAGAAGATGATGAGGTCATAACTTAGTCGTTAAGCTTAAGCGGGCTATACAGTTAGACAACAGTATACCCACTTTAGCTCCCAGCCGAGCAGTTTGACCTAGAATTAGCACGACGCGTATCAAATCGATAGCAGATCGGCTTCTTTCACTTGATAAGCCGCTTCGATGGCAGCTATCGTTTTGTCCGTTAGCTTTTGAACGAGGTCCTCCGCACGACGCTGCTCGTCTTCGCTGATCTCTTTCTCTTTCTCGAGGTCTTTGAAGTCTGAATTGGCATCACGACGAATATTTCGAACGGCAATACGCGCATTCTCGGCCTCGTTTTTGGCCTGTTTGGTATACTCGCGCCGCGTCTCTTCTGTCAGAGCGGGCATAGGCACTCGAATGGTGTCGCCGTTGTTCGACGGATTGAGGCCCAGGTCTGATTTCATAATCGCTTTTTCAATGTCTGAGATAAGCGGCTTTTCCCAAGGCGACACGATGAGCGTGCGCCCCTCTTCTACATTCACATTTGCTAGCTGATTCAGCGGCGTGTCAGATCCATAGTAAGGAACCATGACTGAATCGAGAATGCTAGGATGAGCTCGCCCGGTTCGGATTCGTTTGAAGGCCTCGTCCAGTGCCGCTAGACTTTTTTGCATGCGTTCGTCTGCGTCAGCAATAATTTCATCGATCATAATTTTGTCCGTTAATTGCGTTCTTTTATGATTCTGAATTCTAGTTGATCAGCGTACCGTCTGCATCACCTAACACGTTGGCGAGGAGCGCACCGGGACGATTCATATTAAACACCTTGATTGGCACGCCGTGGTCTCTGCTTAGTAGGATGGCAGTCATGTCCATCACGCCAAGCTTTTTCTCTATAACTTCGTCGAAGGTTAGGTGATCGTACTTTACAGCGGACGGGTCTATCTCAGGATCTGCAGAGTAGACACCGTCGACCTTTGTCGCCTTTAGGATTAAGTCTGCATCTATCTCTATGCCTCGCAGGCATGCGGCAGAATCTGTCGTAAAGAAAGGGTTTCCCGTACCAGCAGAGAAAATGACCACATCCGAGGCATTGAGGTGTCTAATCGCAGTGCGGCGATCGTAGTGTTCAACTACGCCGCTCATCGGGATAGCAGACATCACGCGAGTCGGAATACTTGCCCTTTCTAGCGCATCACGCATTGCTAACGCATTCATCACTGTGGCAAGCATCCCCATGTGATCGCCAGTTACGCGCTCCATCCCCGCAGAGTGAAGCGCAGCACCGCGGAAAAGATTACCGCCACCAATAACCATGCCGATCTGCACACCCAAGCCAACCAGTTGCCCGACTTCGACGGCCATCCTGTCTAACACCTTGGGATCAATACCGAATTCGGCATCACCGGTGAGCGCCTCGCCACTTAGCTTCAGGAGTATGCGGTTATACTTTCGTTCGTGCTTTGGCATGACGTGCTCCTGAGTAAGTGGCGATTATTCTCTGTTAGTTTGACCCTGCGACCTGCGCTGCAACCTCAGCAGCAAAATCGACCTCTTCTTTTTCGATACCTTCGCCTACTTCAAAGCGAACAAAGTCAACGACATCCGCGCCGGCTGCTTTCAGTAGGTCGGATATAGTGGTTTCTGGGTCTTTAACAAACTGCTGCTCTAACAAGCTGATCTCAGCAACAAACTTCTTCAGTCGGCCACTAATCATCTTCTCGATAATCTCTTCCGGCTTGCCACTCTCGCGAGCCTGCGCCGAATAAATTTCAGATTCTTTAGCTAGCGTTTCTTCCGGAACGTCTTCGGCTCGGACAACCATCGGATTGACCGCCGCAATGTGCATAGCGATGTCTTTTGCTAATGCTTCATCGCCACCACGCAGCGAAATTAGCACCGCGATTCGGTTGTTGCTGTGCACGTAGCTTTCAACAATCCCTTCGTTTGCATCAGCGAACTGAAGACGCCCAACGCGGCGAATGTTGATGTTCTCACCAATTTTTTGTACTAGCTTTTCGCGCTGATCTTCGAGTCCCGAGGCGAGAATGGCAGGAACGTCAGCCTCTTTATGAGCAAATGCAGCTTCAACAGCATCGTTGGCGAAAGCGAGGAAACTCTCGTCGCGCGCAACGAAGTCTGTCTCGCTGTTTACTTCGAGAATGACGCCGTAATTACCGTCTGCGGCGACCTTGGTTGCGACAATACCATCTGCAGCAACACGACTCGCTTTCTTAGCTGCCTTCATTCCGCTAGCTTTTCGCAGGTCGTCAATCGCTTTTTCGATATCGCCATCCGCTTCAGAAAGCGCTTTCTTACAATCCATCATGCCAAGACCCGTGCGCTCGCGCAGATCTTTTACCATTGCCGCAGTTATATTAGCCATGAGCTTTGCCTCTACTTTAATAGGTGCGAGTCGGCGATGCGCCGGCTCTAAAGAATTTGTCGTGGACTATTCGACGGCCGCTTTCGCCAGGAATGTCCTTCGGTGTTTTTTAAAAAGCGATCCAAAGTGATCGTCTTAGAAAAAGGGGGCTATTTGCCCCCTTATCCTCGCTACTTTAGATCAGGACGACTTTCCGAAATCGCCTCGATCAATTAGCTTGCAGCAGGCGTCTCTTCCGCTACGGGTGCAGGCGCTTCTTCAGCAGCTGGCGCTTCTTCAGCAGCAGGCGCTTCTTCAGCGGCAGCAGGTGCCGCTTCTGCCTCAGCTACTGGCGCTGCGACAATCTCTTCATCGATTTCGACGAATTCGCTGTTCGACGCCGCGCCACCATTACGCTTCTTACCTGCAATGCATGCGTCAGCAACAGCCGTTGCGTAGAGCTGAATAGCGCGCAAGGCGTCATCGTTTCCTGGTATGACAATATCGATACCATCTGGGTTGCTGTTCGTGTCCACAACGCCGATTACAGGGATGCGAAGATTATTTGCTTCAGTTACTGCAATGCGCTCGTGCTCAACGTCTATCACGAAAAGTGCATCAGGCAAACCGCCCATGTCTTTAATACCGCCGATGCTGCGGATCAGCTTCTCTTTCGCACGCGTGCGCATTAGCGCTTCTTTCTTGGTTAGGCGAGAGAAAGTACCGTCGGCTTCTTGGGTCTCAAGGTCTTTCAAGCGTTTGATCGAACCGCGGATAGTCTTGTAATTCGTTAGCATTCCACCGAGCCAGCGGTGATTGACGAATGGCATGCCCGCACGCTGCGCTTCTTGGCCTACGATTTTTGACGCCGCGCGCTTAGTTCCGACGAAGAGGATTTTGCGATTCTTCTCGGCGAGATTGCTGATTTCTTCGAGCGCCTTGTTCATTGCAGGAACTGTGTGCTCGAGATTGATAATGTGGATTTTATTGCGCGCGCCGAAGATGAACTGATCCATCTTTGGATTCCAATAGCGGCTCTGGTGGCCGAAATGGACGCCTGCGCGAAGCATATCTTTCATTGATACTGACATAAGTTTCCTTTGTAACGGGTTAGGCCTCCACTTATCCCATCGATCAACCGCACATCACTCTCGAGTCGAGTGATACACCCGACCTGCGCGTTTTCAGTGAAAACCCACAAAGAGCTGCGCGGCACCCAGATCAGACGTGACGATAAGTGTGCGACATTAGTTATTGATATTTATGCTATTTATAAATTGGAAATGGCAGAGTATTAACGACGCGTCGCTTTTACGTTTGCCACCGATCCATAAAACGCCGCGCTTTATACCATAAAGCCATTCTCGATTAAAGATTTAACCCTGTTTTCACCCGACAGCGCCCTGCCCGAGGGTCGTATTGAAACCCATCGTGCATTACAATCTCATCCGTAATTAACGCCTCAGCAACACACTTCGACTCACCATAGACTCGACTCATCACAAAGTAGAAAAGCATGACAGTTCAGATCAAGACAGCAGATGAAATAGCCAAAATGCGCATAGCAGGAAAACTCGCCGCCGAAGTGCTCGAAATGATTGAACCTTTCGTGGTTCCAGGCGTGAGCACTGGAGAGATCGATCGCCTCTGTCATAATCACATTGTTGAGGTGCAAAAAGCGATACCGGCACCCCTCAACTATAATGGCTTCCCAAAATCAGTCTGCACCTCGGTGAATCATGTCGTCTGCCACGGAATCCCTAGCGACCAAAAAATCCTAAAAGCGGGCGACATCATTAATATCGATGTCACCGTAATCAAAGACGGTTACCACGGCGATACGAGCAAAATGTTTTGTGTTGGCGAGGTCCCCGAACACGCCCAACGACTCATTCGCGTCACGCAAGAAGCTATGTACAAGGGCATCGAAATTGTGCGCCCTGGCACCACGCTAGGGGACATAGGCGCCATTATTCAAGCGCATGGCGAAGGCAATAACTATTCAGTGGTCCGCGAATACTGCGGTCATGGCATTGGGCGTGTCTTTCACGAAGAGCCGCAGGTCTTACACTACGGCCGCGCTGGCACAGGGCTTATCCTCGAAGAGGGAATGACCTTCACGATCGAGCCAATGTTCAATGCAGGCATGCGCCACACGAAACTATCCCGCGCAGACGGCTGGACCGTCACCACAAAGGACCGACGCCTGTCTGCTCAGTGGGAGCATACGCTGGCGGTCACTGCAACTGGATTTGAGGTCTTTACTCTTCGCAGCGATGACAGACTATGAGTATCGCAGCACCGCTCGACGTTGACTCAGTTGCATTAAGCCGTCCAGACGCGGACACAAGCCTACTCGACGTGGCCGCTGTGCGCGCCGAATTGAGTCAGCACACCTCTCCAGTTTTACCCTTAAAGAACGCCCTAAGCGCAGCGAGCGCACTGTTGGATCAACGGTTCAGAGACAATGCTGAAATCGACACTATCGTGCGCGGGCGCGCATGGGCGGTTGATCAAATACTTATGCTCGCATGGGAGCAACAGACGTGGCCCGCAATCGAGCTTTCACTTGTTGCCGTGGGGGGGTACGGTCGAGGAGAACTCGCACCGCATTCCGATATTGATATCCTCCTGCTTACCCGCAAGACGCCTGATAAGAAATTAGCAGCCGCCGTAAGCAGTTTCCTTACCCTACTCTGGGACATCGGATTAGAAATTGGGCAGAGCGTGCGCTCGATTAAACAATGCGTCCAAGAGGCTAGCAACGACATAACCGTCGCTACAGCCTTGATGGAGTCGCGCACACTGGTGGGGCCCGAAGCTCTGCAAGCCGAGATGTACAGCGCTACAACCTCGAAACGAGTCTGGCCAATCAAGAAGTTTATGCGCGCCAAATGGGATGAACAGCTTGCCAGACACGAGAAATATCACGATATCGATTATGCGTTGCAGCCAAATGTAAAAACTTCTCCAGGCGGCCTTCGTGATATCCAAACAATCGCTTGGGTTGCCAAGCGTCACTTCAATGCGTCCTCTTTTAGCGATCTCGTCGAACTCGGCTTTCTGAGCAAGATGGAACAATCACTGATTGATAAGGGGCAAAAGTTTCTTTGGCGTGTGCGCTATGGACTCCACCTGCTCGAAGGCAGACGAGAGGACAGACTTCTCTTCGATAAACAGCGGGAATTAGCGAAGATTTTCGGCTATGAAGACGACGAACTGAGCCTTGGCGTTGAAAAACTCATGCAGCATTACTACCGCACCGTAGGGACACTGCGCGGCCTCAACGATTTACTGCTTCAGCATTTCGATGAGGTGATATTGCGCTTGGGAGAACGCGAACGCATCACCCCGTTAAACAACAGATTTCAAATTCGCAACGACTACTTGGAAGTGATTGATGAGAAGGTTTTCACACGCGCTCCCTTCGCGCTAATCGAAGTCTTTGTCCTCTGTGCCCAGAACCCTCAAATTGAAGGTGTGCGCGCATCAACTATTCGCCTCATCAGAGACAATCGCCACTTAATCGACGACGAATTTCGTGCAGATATCCGCTGTGTCACTCTTTTTATGGAGCTGCTGCGTTCACCGAACAAGGTAACGTTTCAACTCCGACGCATGGCACGCTATGGCATCCTCGGGCGCTACCTACCCGAGTTTGGGAAAATCATGGGCAAGATGCAGCATGACCTCTTTCACATCTATACGGTCGACGCGCATACGCTGCAAGTTGTCGAGAACATGCGCCGACTTTGGCTACCCGAAACCGCGCACGAATTTCCACTGGTCTCAAATGTCGTAAAGAATTTACCGAAAATCGAGCTTCTCTACATTGCCGGTCTGTACCATGATATCGCTAAAGGTCGTGGCGGCGACCATTCCAAGCTGGGGATGATTGACGCGATCGATTTTTGCAAGCGACATCATCTAAGTAGCTGGGATGCAAAACTTGTTTCATGGCTTGTCGACAAACACTTACTAATGTCGATGACTGCTCAGCGCAAGGATATTTCTGACCCCGAGGTTATTCATGAATTCGCTTCAATTATGGGTGACAAACTTCATCTCGATTATCTCTACTCGATGACGGTCGCTGATATTCGTGCAACTAATCCCGAATTATGGAACAGCTGGCGAGCTTCGCTCATGTCCCAGCTTTATCTAAACACAAAGCAAGCGCTTCGCTCTGGACTTGAAAACCCTCAGAATCGCGAGGAGCGAATCAGTGACAAGAAAGACTCAGCCAGCAAAGCCCTCCTTCAGCGCGGAGTAGACACGCAACAGATCGAGTCAATTTGGGCTAATCTAGACGATGAGTATTTCGTTCGTGAATCTGCAGTGAATATAGCCTGGCATTCAGAGCTCATCGCAAACAGCCAAGGGAAAGGACCAATAATCGCTCTGCAGGAACTCACGCGAATCGACGGTGAAGGCGCAACCCAAGTTTTCATATACACGAAAGACGGCGATTTCCTTTTCGCCAATACCACAGCAGCGCTGGAGCGGCTGCGCCTCAACGTCCAAGGGGCACGCATCTTCACTTCAACGCACGGTTATTGCCTCGATACCTTCACTGTTCTTGAAGAGTCTGGACGCCCTGTTGGAGATAACCTCGCGCGTATCGAAGAAATAAAATCGGCGCTGATCCTGAGTTTTGCGGACAAACATCAGGCCGCACGCGCACCACAGTATAAACAAACCCGAAAAGACAAATATTTCGCCAGTAAGGTTATTGTGCGTTTACTCAATCAGCCTGGGCGCCTGTATTCCACCCTCGAAATCAACTGCCCAGATCACCCTGGCATCCTTGCTGCCGTAGGTAAATTATTCGTTGAAGAATCAATCAACATAAAAGATGCACGAATAACCACGCTTGGCGAAAGAGTCGAAGACCTGTTCTACATAACTAACAGCGCCAACGAACCCATAACCGACCAAACCGAAATTGAGAATTTGATCGCCAGTGCTCAAGAAACCCTCGAAAAAAGACTCGCGAGTTAAACTGGCCAAAGCGTTACGATAGATCGTCAAAAGGACACAAAGAACATGCTCACGGTATACGGTATTGCAAACTGCGATACCATAAAGAAGACAAAGAAATGGCTTGAGTTAAACAACCATAAGTTTACGTTTCATGATTACAAAAAACTGGGCTGCGATGCGACTCTCGCGGCCAAACTGGTCGAGACATTCCCCATCGATCAACTAATTAACAAACGCGGCACAACCTGGCGCAAGCTGTCAGCAGAAGAACAGCAAAACCTCGACGCGCAAAGCGCCCTCGCGCTCATTCAGCGCGAAACGTCTATTATCAAGCGACCAATAATACACAGTGGCGATCGATGGCTGATTGGCTACGACGAGGCCCTCTTAGCGTCTCTCAACAACCAGTAACGAAATTTGGAGTTAGCACGATGACAACAATACACAGCTACGGTTTTGGCCTCGCCACTGAAAACAGCGCTGGCGAAGTTATAGAAGTTTACTATGCTCACTTTGGTCTTGATGCTGGGGCCGATTTTGCGTCTGAGGTGCTAAACTGCTGCGGACTCGAGCCCGGCCAGAGCGGCTATGTTAAATTGGATAGCCCCCTGCGAGAGCGTCTAAGGACGCATCTTGGCGCTTTGGCGAACAGCGACAAACCGCTTGTGCTGTGCGTACTCGGTGCCGATACGCCCCCCGCATCCGTCGCAGAGGCCTTTTTAAAACTGCACCTCCTCTCTGCGCGCCTCGTTAAGCCTCATGAACTAAATCTCAATGGAATGTTCGGCGTATTGCATAACCTCGCATGGACTAATGAGGGGCCTATCGATCTTGCCGAACTGCCTGACAGACAACTAGCAGCGCGGCTAAAGGGGCGCCAGCTTAGCGTCACGTCGGTAGATAAATTTCCTAAGATGAGCGATTACATTGTGCCATCGGGGGTTCGCATAGCCGATACCGCCCGCGTGCGCCTCGGCGCCTACCTCGGCGAAGGCACTACGGTAATGCATGAAGGATTTATTAATTTCAATGCAGGGACCGAGGGACCAGCAATGATCGAAGGGAGAATTTCCGCGGGCGTCATGGTTGGCGCGGAAAGTGATCTTGGGGGCGGCTGCAGCACAATGGGCACGCTTTCAGGCGGGGGTAAACAGGTAATCTCTGTCGGCAAAAACTGCTTGATCGGCGCCAATGCAGGTATCGGTATACCTCTCGCAAACGGCTGCGTGATTGAAGCCGGTCTCTACGTGACAGCTGGCACCAAAGTACAGCTTCTTAACACGCAAGGCGAACTGCAGCGCAATTGCAAAGCTCTGGACCTCGTCGGCGTTGAAGGTTTACTGTTCCGCCGCAATTCGCTCAGCGGCGCCGTCGAGTGCCTACCGCTGCAAAGTGAAGTGGAGCTCAACGAAGAACTGCATGCGAACAATTAATCACTTCTGAGTCGATAGGGATCTACTAGTCTATGAGCGCCTCACCTACCATTGAATTCGCGCAGCAACTAATTAAGCGCCCTTCAGTTACGCCCTCAGATGAAGGCTGTCAGCAGTTGATGGCAGAGCGTTTAGAAGCAATCGGCTTTGCCTGTGAAAACCTGCGCTTTGAAGATGTCGATAATCTTTGGGCTGTTCGTGGAGAATCCGGCCCCCTATTAGTCTTCGCAGGACACACTGATGTCGTTCCCTCCGGCGACAACCAGAACTGGGATCACGATCCCTACTCTGCGCTTGTGGAAGATGGAATGCTCCACGGCCGAGGCGCTGCAGATATGAAAGGCAGCCTTGCAGCGATGGTTACAGCGTGTGAATCCGCAGTGGCAAAGGCCCATCCCTCGTTAGATACTCTCCGGCTAGGATTTCTCATTACGAGTGATGAAGAAGGTATTGCTGCTAACGGCACACGCCGCGTCATAGAGTCATTACGAGAACGAGGTGAACAGATTGATTTCTGCATAGTCGGCGAGCCAAGCAGCACCACGGCGGTTGGAGACACGATAAAAATCGGACGCAGAGGATCACTTAGCGCAGCACTGACTATTTATGGCAAGCAGGGACACGTTGCCTACCCTCATCTCGCAGACAATCCGATTCACCGTGCGATGCCGATGCTCGCCCAGCTGTCAGCGATAACCTGGGACTCGGGAAACGACGCCTTCCCGCCAACGACACTGCAAATTTCAAACATTGCAGGCGGCACTGGTGCCAATAATGTGATTCCTGGCTCATGCAAAATAGAGTTCAACTTCCGCTTCTCAACAGAAAGCACTCATGAGGGATTAATCACAAAAACAACCGAGCTACTCGAGGCGCATGACCTCGATTACAAAATCGATTGGCATTTATCCGGCGAACCGTTCCTGACTAAGCCGGGACTGCTTCGCAACGCCGTGGCAGCAAGCATTGAAGAAATCACTGGCTTAAAAACGGAGCAGTCCACGGCCGGTGGTACTTCCGATGGTCGCTTCATCGCACCTACGGGTGCTGAAGTAGTTGAACTGGGACCCTGTAATGCGACGATACATCAAGTAAACGAACGCATTAGCACGTCAGACCTTGATACGCTGGCGTTAATCTACGAACGTCTAATCGAGCGAATAGCAGAGGGGGTAAACGCTTAAGGCTTTGGGGTTAGATACACATCGAAGCGGCTGCTACTGCCTTTATACTGAATATCAGGTGTTCGATTGCCAAGTGTTGGCGCAGATTTGCTGCGCTTAACGACAACTCGTCTGCAAGCAATTTCGCAGGCATGACTCCAAAGCGCCTCGGCATCGTTTGCGGCGCCAAGCAGTTCCTGCAGCGCAAACATGTCTTTTTTCACCCTTGCACTCTTCTTAGACTCAGGGAACATGGGATCGAGATAGACCACATCGACACTCCTTGCCCCTCTAAACGTGTCACTATTAAGCTCAACGAAGTCGCCATTGATAAGAGTTAGCCTCTGACATGCATTGATGACTGCCGACTGTTGTGAGGCCAGCCCTCTCATGAGCCCATCGTTGAGAAGCGCAAACACTAATGGGTCTCGCTCCAGCATAGTGACATCGCAGCCCTGACTCGCCAAAAAATAGGCATCTTTGCCAAACCCAGCTGTTGCGTCTAACACACTTGGCCTAAAAGCCCCTTTTACACCAACGGCCTTACTCAGCCCCTGTTGCTTCACTGCACTTGATACTCGGTAATTAAGTGTGGGCGCCGTAAAATCTACCGCCACCGCGCTTGTATCTGCGGCACCAACGCGTTTAAGGCTTAATTTTTCCTCCACACTAACTAGATGGAAGTCCTCGCTCATACCAGCCACACTATAAGAAGGACGCCGAACAGTATGCGATAGATAACAAACGGCAATACACCAATTTTAGGTAGTAGGCGCATGAAATAATGAATCGTTAGGAAAGCAGTCAGCGCAGAAACTGTTGCCGCAAAAGCTAAGGTTGAATAATTAACTGCTGAGGAAACCGCGCGAGTATCGAAAAACAGTGCAAGGCCACTCGCTAATATTATCGGTATGGAAAGCAAGAAAGAGAATCGAGCCGAGTCCTCTCGACTGATTCCCAAAAATCGCGCGGCGGTCATCGTCACTCCGGAGCGTGAGGTACCGGGTATAAGTGCTAGCGCTTGCGCGGCGCCAATAAAGAACGCACCCGAAACGGAGAGCTGTGAGAACGCTACTGTGCGCGCACGCCGCGCTCCGGCGCGATCTGCGAGCCATAATAAGACGGCAAAGACGATTGACGTCGTCGCCACCAATCCAATAGAGCGCGCATTCGCTTCTATTATCGATCTGAACAAGAATCCCGCGACTCCCGCAGGGAGAGTTGCCACAGCCAACTTGAAAGCTAGGCGTGAATCTTCATTTGCAGTACGAGTTAACAGCCAATCGAAAGATCCCGTGATTAAACTCAACAATTCAAGACGCAGGTATACGATGACGGCAACCAAGGTACCTAGGTGCACTGCGATATCGAGTGTTAATCCCTGATCTACCCAACCGAAAAGCGCCGCAGGCAAAAGCAAATGGCCCGAAGATGAGACTGGCAGGAATTCCGTAAGACCTTGAAGGATCGCGAGTACGGTTACTTGAAGCGTATTAATTTACGACCTCCTATTTTTGCACGCCGACTGCTAGCGAGCGGCATCGTTTTAATATTCTAACTGCTCTTTAACGTAATTGGGTTTAAGAGACGAGGCATCACCGACTAACCCTGCAGAAAGACGCCTCTCAGCAAGCTGAGCCATGACCTTTAGGCTAACGCTTGATTTGAAGTAGGAAACACGCTCAGTGCAGGCTTCCGCGCGCAGGCGCAAGTTCTCCTCCGAGCACCAACCGTCTCCGAGTAAAACAGCTTCGTTTACTTTCTCGGGGAAAAGCAATTGATCTGGGCTAGCAACCTGCTCTTTACCCAATAGTCGAACCCCGAGCACGTCGTCAGAAACGTAGACTGCAAAATAAAATTCACCTTCTCGAGCGGGAAGCGCAACGAAAAAAGTATCACCCTCAGTCACCTCAACCGCCGCGAGGGCTAAAACAGCAAGGTTGGATAGCACTATACCGGGTGTGCGGTTAGCCATGGCAAGAGCCTGCGCAACGCCGACGCCTATCCTCAGCCCTGTGAACGATCCCGGACCGGCCATAACCGCGATAGCGCTTAGGTCTTTAAGCGCTATTTCAGCGGATTGGGTAACCTCAGCGACTAAGGGCAGCAAATTTTGCGCTGATTTGCGCTCCTCAGTACCAAATCTTTGATGAAGTACGTTTGCTGCTAGGCCAACGGCGCAGCGAGAGGCGGAAGTATCGATTAGCAATATAGAGGAATGAGACATCAGTTTTTCACCTTATTAAAAACCACCCATGCGGCCGTGTCGCATATTCTACACACAAAAAAGTCCCTCTTAGCATGCCAAGAGGGACTTTTATCACAAAGCTCGAAAACTAGACGCTAATTGGACGTACAGCGGCTAACGAGCTTGAGCGCAAAGTTACTTGCGCTTCTTAGCTACTGCTTTTTTCTTGGCAGGCGCTTTTTTGGCTACTGCTTTCTTCTTAGCAGGTGCTTTCTTAGCTACTGCTTTCTTCTTAGCAGGCGCTTTCTTAGCTACTGCTTTCTTTTTAGCAGGTGCTTTCTTTGCTGCTGCTTTCTTCTTGGCAGGTGCTTTCTTTGCTACTGCTTTCTTCTTAGCAGGTGCTTTCTTAGCTGCTGCTTTCTTCTTGGCAGGTGCTTTCTTTGCTACTGCTTTCTTCTTAGCAGGTGCTTTCTTAGCTGCTGCTTTCTTCTTGGCAGGTGCTTTCTTTGCTACTGCTTTCTTCTTAGCAGGTGCTTTCTTAGCTGCTGCTTTCTTCTTGGCAGGTGCTTTCTTTGCTACTGCTTTCTTCTTAGCAGGTGCTTTCTTAGCTGCTGCTTTCTTCTTGGCAGGTGCTTTCTTTGCTACTGCTTTCTTCTTGGCCGGTGCTTTTTTCTTTGCAGCTGGCTTGGCTTTAGCAACTTTCTTAGGAGCAGCTTTCTTGGCTGCAGCACGCTTAGTCACCTTCTTCTTGGGCTTCTTGGCTTTCTTTGCAGCTGCCTTCTTAGCAGCAGCCTTAGCTTTCATTGCAGCTTTCTTGGCAGCGGCTTTTTCTTTTGCAGCGGCCTTCTTAGCATCAGCTTTCGCTTTAGCCGCAGCCTTTCTAGCAGCTTTAGCAGCTTTAGCAGCAGCTGCTTTCGCTTGCTTCTTCTTGAAGTTAGCCGTAAACGCCTTTACTGCCTTATCTAACGCAGCCTGGGCTTTCTCTGCGTCTGCCACTTTCTTAGCTGCAGCCTTAGCTACCGCCTCGGCTGCCTTCACGCGAGCCTTAGCAGCGCGTGTTTTGGCATTGATCGCCGCAGCCTTTGCAGCCGCCTTCTTAGCCGCAGCTTTTGCAGCAGTCGCCGCTTTCTTGCTTACAGCAGTTTTAGCTTTAGCAGCTGCCTTTGTTGCCGCCGCAGCCTTCTTGCTTGATGCAGAGGCGATTTTCGCAGCGGCCACTGACTCTTTGGTTAGTTTCGACAACACGCCTTGCGCTTTTTCTAACGCTGGGCTTGTCACCTTTGCAGCAGGCTTTTTCGCTGCTGGACTACGTTTTGCTTTCGCTTTCGCTTTAACTTTAGCCATGCTCGATTTCTCCTAGGTTATGATTCTTACCCGCTGCTGTTTTCATGCACTCCGAAGTTACTTACATTGACTTAGGAGCTCTTCAAGCTTGTGTTCACAGCCGCAGTTTTTTCGCTTTAGCCTGTTACATATTCGTTCTTAGTTCTTCCCGAACGTGTTCGGAACATCCAAACTAACACTTTAACGACTTTGCAAACAGTGATCGTATAGAGATGCTGAATAAAAGAAACTCTTTAGTCAACCCACATACATTCACCGAGTAACTACGGTGATACGCTATGTTTCGCTTGTAGTTCAAAAAACTTTAAGAAAAAAGTGAATAATTTTTAATCGATTACAACTTTGTTACAGACAAAATTGAATAATTCAACGACATCTTTCAGAGTTTTTTTTGCTGCAATTGATTGAGGAGTCTTAAACGAGCTATGCGATGCGTTGCGAGATGCGATATACACAAAAGAGTATGAGAAAGAATATTAAAAGCAGAGAATAAAAAAGCTCAGACAAGCTGAGCTTTTTTAGTGCCGACTATGACCCACACCCTTAGGTGTTGGTTACCGGCTAGCTAGAGAGAATTGAATCTATCTGCTGCCGAATATCGTCAACAGGAGCCAATCCATTTACCTTGACGACACTTACGTTAACGCCTTTAGACGCTGCTTCACTGTAGAAACCTACTAAAGGTTCGGTTTGCTCATGGTAAACCTGCAACCTCTTACGGATCGTCTCTTCTTGATCATCTTCGCGCTGAACTAATTCCTCGCCAGATTCGTCGTCAATACCTTCCTTTGCAGGCGGATTAAACTCAACATGATAGACGCGCCCCGAACCAGGATGAACACGACGACCACTCAAGCGCTTAACGATTTCATCGTCGGCCACATCAATTTCCAGCACGCAGTCAATTTCGACGCCCGCATCAACCATCGCCTCAGCTTGAGGAATAGTCCGCGGGAATCCGTCGAAAAGAAAGCCATTGGCGCAATCTGCCTGTGCAATCCGCTCTTTTACTAAAGCGATTATGATCTCATCCGTTACCAAGCCGCCGGATGCCATAACTTCACCGACTTTCAAGCCCAATTCAGACTTTGCAGCAACGGCTGCGCGCAACATATCGCCTGTAGATATCTGAGGGATACCAAGCTTTTCAGTAATGAATTGCGCTTGTGTCCCTTTGCCGGCTCCCGGTGCGCCCAAAAGTATTAATCTCATATTTCGCTCCTTCAATTTATAATTCTAGCAATCCAAACTTCCAACTATAACCCAGATTGCTTGGCTAAATCCCACAGATGATCGAGATCTTCGAGACTCTTATTCTTAAATTCGGTTTCTTCGATTTGCAATTGTTTTTCGATAAAGCGAAATCTTGCTTCGAATCGCGAATTGCAACCGCGCAGCGCGATTTCGGGCTCAACTTTCACATGTCGTGCGAGATTAACGGAGGCGAACAATACATCACCTAGTTCGTGTTCGATCTCCTTCGTCTGACCTTGCACGATAGCCTCTTCTAGCTCAGCGATTTCCTCTTTTAGCTTCATAAGAACCGGTTCTATTTCCTTCCAATCAAAGCCTACGCTCGCAGCCCTTTTCTGAAGCTTTCGCGCACGCTCCATTGCTGGGAGCGCCTTGGGCACATCATCTAGGAGACTCGCAGGCGAATCGATCTGCTCCTGGCCGGTCAACTTTAGTTTTTGGCGCTTCTCTTCGCGCTCTATTTCCTTGATCGCGTCCCAATTTGCCACGACCTGATCGGCGCTAAGCTCTTTAGTCTCGCCGAAACTCGCAAGTGTTCCATCGGGAAAAACATGCGGATGCCGACGAAGTAATTTATTAGTCACGCCTGCAGCAATATCATCGAAATCAAAACTTCCCTCTTCGCGTGCTAATTGAGCATAAAATACGATTTGAAAGAGCAAATCTCCCAGCTCGTCCTCGAGCTCAACCATACTTCCACTTTCGATGGCATCGGCAACCTCATAAACTTCTTCTAGAGTATGTGGAAGAAGGGATGTGATCGATTGCTTGAGATCCCAAGGGCAGCCCTGCACCGGATCACGCAATTTACTCATTAACTCGATTAGCGAATCTATATTGCTCATCATTTTGATCCTCCATTCGAAGTTGCAGCTGCTACTTAAGCCAGCTCAAAGACCGCCATTGACTCAACGTGCGTTGTATTAGGAAACATGTCCATAACTCCGGTCGATTTTAGGTGGTAACCTGCTTTGACGAGTTCAGCAGTATCTCGCGCAAGGGTGGCCGGGTTACAGGAGATATAAACAATCCTCGCGGCGCCCAACTGAGCAACCTCATGTATGATCTCAAGAGCACCAGAACGTGGCGGATCTAATATGACCTTTGTGTATTTTCTTGAAGCCCAGACCTCGTCTTTAAACGACTTGGCAAGATTAGCGGCGTAAAACGCGGTATTAGTTAAGCCATTTTTGGCCGCATTTTCGCCTCCACGATGAACCATCTCTTCGCTGCCTTCAACGCCAACAACACTGCCACATAGCGTTGCCGCTGCAAGAGTGAAGTTCCCTAGACCACAAAAAAGATCTAAAACATCATCCTCTTTACTTAGCTCTAAAAGGTCCAATGCCTTCTTTACTATCTTGCGATTGATTCCCGCGTTGACCTGCGTGAAATCCATAGGGTGAAATCCTAGCTCAAGTCCAAAATCCGGCAAGAAATAGCTCAACCTATCGGTTTCGCGAAGAGGCCATAGCCTAGTCACGGTATCGACGCCCCCTGATTGCAAATAAATCTCTACCTGGTGCTCCTTTGCGAAGGCCGTAAGCGCGTCTGTGTCGGCCATGCTCAACTCGGATAGATGCCTCACCACTAGCGCAACGACAAGCGGCGCACTCAGATCGGGCGCACTTTCACCGACAGCGACTTCGATTTGAGGAATCTCCATTTTCCCGTCGAGCTCACTAAACATCGTCCGTAGCGGCGCGATAAGTTTAGCAACATTGGCCACTAACACTTCACAGTTATCCATTTCTGCAACGAAGCTACTGTATTTCTCTCGGAAGCCTACGAGTGCTCCACCCTTCTTTGAAACAAATCTCGCCGCCAGACGTGCCTTGCGTCTATAGTGAAAATCTGTGTCTCGTAAAGTCGGCAATATCTCAACGTCTATCAATTCATGACCGAGTGCCTGAGCCATTTGCTCTAATAGAACAGATTGCTTGAACTCGATCTGTGCAGCAGGGTCCATATGTTGTAACGAACAGCCGCCGCATGTCCCCGCAAACGCACAAGGCGGTTTCACACGAAGTGGTGACGCCTGTTGCACTGACTCAGTGCGCAGCTCATCGTAACTATTGCGTCGCCGTATGTAGCTAGCTGTGACGCGTTCCCCCTCGAGTGCGCCGTCGACAAACGCCACTTTGCCATCAATGTGCGAAATTCCTCTGCCTTCGTGGCTCAGCGAGGTAATCTCGAGCTCAACCGGTTCGGCAGGGAGTTTTTGTTTGCGAAATCTTCGTTTACTCATAAAGGGGTTGTCTCAATAAATGAATGCTAATCCTGCCTGACGGCCAGGAAGGTACGTTACAGGGCCTAGTGGGCGCTTTGGGATTGAGGCTCAGAGCAATTGTCGCTTACACAAACACACCGGTAGAAAGATAACGATCACCTCTGTCGCACACGATGGCTACGATCGTTGCATTCTGAACCTGCTGGCTGAGTGACAGTGCTGCAAAAACTGACCCGCCCGATGAAACGCCGCAGAATATCCCTTCTTCGCGTGCCAACGCGCGCATCGTCTGTTCCGCGTCGCTTTGTCTGACATCAACAACGAGATCAACGCGTGTGCGATCAAATATTTTAGGTAGGTAGGCTTCAGGCCAACGCCTGATACCGGGGATTTTAGAGCCCTCTTGCGGCTGTAAACCGACAATTTGCACGGCTTTGTTCTGTTCTTTCAAAAATCTTGAAACACCCATTATCGTACCTGTTGTGCCCATTGAGCAGACGAAATGGGTAACTTCACCTTCTGTGTCGCGCCAAATCTCTGGGCCGGTGCTCCTATAGTGCGCATCTGGATTATCCTGATTTGCAAATTGATCGAGCACTAAACCTCGACCCTCCGCTTCGAGCTTCTGCGCTAAGTCTCTTGCGCCCTCCATACCCTCATCCGGCGATACCAAAATCAACTCTGCGCCATAGGCCGCCATCGCAGCCTTGCGTTCTTCGCTCATATTGTCGGGCATAATGAGAATCATCTTATAGCCCTTGGCGGCTGCCACCATCGCCAGGGCGATACCAGTGTTGCCGCTTGTTGCCTCTATTAGTGCATCACCGGGTTTGATCGATCCTCGAAGCTCAGCCTGAACGAGCATATTAAGCGCAGGCCTGTCTTTTACCGACCCACCAGGATTATTGCCCTCTAGCTTGACCAAAATACGGTTCGTTGTAGCGCCGGGTAACTTCTTTAGCGCTACCAATGGCGTGTTGCCAATCAAAGATTCTATCGACTGTAGGCGCATGTAAGATAACCCTCAAAGCTTGGTCGCATAACAGTGGTGGCGCGAAGCACGCAGCCGCGTCCTCTGCGACGGATTGTTACACGGAAAGTGACTCGCGCCCAAACCGCTTGAAAGATCTCTCCGAACTTCAGCGCCTCGGTCTCTGCATAAAAAGACTTCGACTATTGAGCGGCCTGTTACCTAGATGCTCAGCAAGTGCACGCCTTAGAATAAGCTTCGCAAATTTTGCGTTTTCGGGGGAATCAAAATCTGCCTCTCTCAAGGCGATGATAGCGCTGCCAGGGATAAGGGTTTCAGCGTGGTCTGAATCGTTTATTACCCTTGGGCTTTCCTGCTGGTAATTTAGATTTTCTCTCGCAAGTGTAAATCCTCGCTTAGCATCAAACCGGTAATAGTGAGTTTCTTCAATCTCACGATTCAAGTCACATTCCGATTCAAGATCTAAGCCATACCCAAGCTCGGATAGAAGACTTAGCTCGAAATGCCTGAGTACGGAGTCGATACGCGAATCGCCTTGTAGGGAAACGAGCGTGTCCTGGTAAAAACCATAGAGCGCACGATGCTCTTCGTGATCCTGCAGCAGCCTAGTTAAAAGTTCATTGATGTAAAGGCCACTAAAAAGTCTTGTCGCTTCGAGTCTGAGCGCTTCGTGCATAGGTTCAACACCAGTGAGTGTTTTTAGATCAGTGCGCCCGCTGAGACTTATGAGCAGAGGCTGAAAGGGCTGCAGTATAGAACGAGTTCTCGATTTTTCTCCTCGTGCGCCACGGGCTACGGCGCGCACTCTGCCGTAGTCGACGGTAAAAAAGTCGATTAGAAAACTGCTGTTTTGGAAAGGTGTGCGATGGAGCACGTAGGCAGGCTGCAGGGCAATTCTGGCATCCACTCAACTGTTTCTCCTGCTAAACCAAGGGCTCTAGGCTGCCTATAAACCCTGTATCAAGAACGCTAACGATCGCTATAACCCAAACTTTGAAGCGCCCTCTCGTCGTCCGCCCAACCTGATTTCACCTTCACCCATAGATGGAGCATCACTTTGCAATCAAAGCTAATTTCCATATCTTCTCTCGCGGCGGTGCCTATTTGCTTTAACCGATCGCCCTCGGCGCCGACAATGATTCGCTTCTGTCCCTTTCTGTCGACCAGAATGAGACCATGAATATGCAGCGTGGCTCCGATCTGTTCAAACTTCTCGATCTCGACTGTGACATCGTAAGGTAATTCGTCACCTAGCTGCCGCGTCACTTTTTCACGAATGAGCTCAGAGGCGAGAAATCTTGAACTTCGATCCGTAACCTGGTCATCTGGAAACAAGAATTGACTCTTAGGCAGATAGCTGCGAATAAGACCTTCGAGCGACTCTAAATTGTGTCCCCCGAGAGCAGACACAGGCACTATTTCAGCAAATTGACGCTTACTCGACAGCTGTGCAATATGAGGCAGTAGCTGCGCCTTATCTTTTACTAGATCAATCTTGTTGATAATCAATAACACCGGCACTTCGCTGTATTTTAGTGCTTCAAGAACGCGCTCATCAGCCTCGTTCCAGATAAATCTTTCAACAACGAACAGCACTACATCAACATCTTTGATGACATTGTGCACGGTTTCGTTCATCACTCGATTCAGTGCCTTGCCAGTAGGCGCATGCAAGCCAGGCGTATCAACGAAAAGACATTGGGCGTTATTTTCGGTGCTTATACCCAGAATGCGATGGCGTGTGGTTTGAGGCTTGCGTGAGGTAATACTTATTTTTTGTTTAAGCATGTGATTGAGCAAGGTTGATTTGCCCACATTCGGTCGCCCTACTATAGCAACGAAACCACAGCGAGTTTCGATGCCCTCTTCGCGCGCCTCTACGTCCTTTTCAATCACCCACTCTCTCCTAATACGAGCAGAGCTCGTTCGGCAGCGGCTTGTTCCGCTTCTTTTTTGCTCTCTCCGCTTCCACCAAAGGTCTCAGCAATTCCCTCTACGCGGCATTCGACCCTGAACACTTGTTCATGTGCTGCTCCTTCGATAGAAACAACGTCATAAACAGGCAGTGCTACTTTCCTCGCCTGCAGAAGTTCCTGAAGCGCAGTTTTGTTGTCCTTTTCTGCAGACGCTTTATGACCACTATTCTCTTCGATAGCCACGAGCCTCTTTATAAGTGCTGTCGCTGCCGACAGACCACCATCAAGATAGACTGCTGCTATGACTGCCTCGACAGCGTCGGCCAGAATCGAATCTCGCTCGCGTCCCCCGCTCTTCGACTCCCCGCTTCCAAGATTTAGATGCTCGCCCAAACCGATCGCTCGCGCATGAGCCGCAAGTGCGGGCTTGCTCACCATACTTGCCCTGAGTCGGCTAAGATCCCCCTCTGTCGATTTGCGGCGCTGCTGGTAAAGCATTTCTGCGATGACGAATCCGAGCACCGAGTCACCAAGAAATTCGAGGCGCTCGTTATGGGTCGCACTTGCACTGCGATGAGTGAGCGCCAAGCGCAAAAGGGACTCATCTGTGAATTCGTAGCCTAGCTGCTTAGTTAAACGGCCAAGACCCGTCTCACTCGTTGAACGCATGCTCACTTCTGCTCCTTGGTCTTCACCGCCAAGAAACGCAGCCTATTCTGGCTGCGCAAAGAAGGCGTTATTCTCAAACGTAGGGAAATTCAGCCCCGGGTCTTTATGTAACCAAACCGCTATTGCCTTGCCGACAATATTGTCCTCGGAAACCGGCCCCCATACTCGACTATCGGCACTATTTTCTCTGTTGTCGCCGATCATAAAGTAATGTTTTGGCGGCACTATCCAGCTTGTGCGCCCCCTGGAAGAATTAACGCTAGGAATATGCTGCGTCGCATGTGTAACACCGTTATAGGTCGCAGAGTTGAGCACGCCGTCGAGAGGCCCGATACCAGTATCTACTTTAATATTGGCAACAAATTCTTCAGGAATGATCTCTCCGTTAACGAAAAGACGCTGGTTCTCATAGCGAATGGTATCACCCGGCAGACCAATGACCCGTTTAATGTAGTATTGATCAACGTGTGGTGGGATAAAAACCATGATTTCGCCGCGCTGAGGTTCTGCTACATCGAGTATTTTCGTTCCCAGCACGGGAAGTCTAAGCCCATAGGCGAACTTGTTAACGAGAATAAAATCTCCAACTTTTATCGTAGGGATCATTGAGCCGGTTGGGACTTGGTAGGGCTCGAATAGGAACGAGCGAAGCATCAACACAAACAGCAAGACCGGAAAAAAGGATTTCGCATACTCGGTAAGCAAAGGCTCTTGAAGGAGTCTGCGCGTCTCTTGTTCAACTTGTTCATCGCTTAGCTTTGGGTCATTGTTGGCGCGCGCTGAAAACGCCTCTGCTGCTTTTACGCGTCCACCCTTAACAAGCAGACTATCAAGCAGCCAGATAACACCACAGCCTGCAACGAGACAGACAAGTACGAACGAAAAATCGATATCCATTTGAAACTTCCTTCTCTTAGCTGTCGACTTTAAGCACGGCGAGGAAGGCCTCTTGAGGAACTTCGACATTCCCCACTTGCTTCATTCGCTTTTTACCAGCTTTCTGCTTCTCTAAGAGCTTCTTCTTACGGGTAATGTCTCCACCATAACATTTCGCGGTCACATTTTTGCGAAGAGCTTTCACCGTTTGACGTGAAATGATTTGCCCACCGATCGCCGCCTGTATGGCTACATCATAAAGCTGGCGAGGGATAAGCTCTTTCATTTTTTCAACAAGGGCCCTGCCCTTACCAAGCGCATGATCCCTGTGCACAATTAGTGCTAACGCATCGACCCTGTCACCGTTAATGAGCACATCCAGACGCACAAGCGACGCTCGATCAAAGCGCAGGAACTGATAGTCGAGCGACGCATAGCCACGGCTTACTGATTTGAGCCGGTCGAAAAAGTCGAGCACGACCTCGTTCATTGGCAATTCGTAACTCAGAGAAACTTGCTTGCCGATGAATTGCATATCTCTCTGAACGCCGCGTTTGAGCACACATAGCGTGATAACGCTCCCGAGATGCTCATGCGGAACAAGGATGTTCGCAAGCACTATTGGTTCCCGCATCTCCTGAATCGAGGCAACAGGCGGCAAGCGGGATGGGCTGTCGACCATAACCACATCGCCGTTATTCATCAGTACTTCATAAACAACAGTCGGCGCAGTGGTGATCAGGTCGAGATCATATTCTCGTTCGAGTCGCTCTTGGATGATTTCCATGTGCAGCATGCCAAGGAAACCACAGCGGAATCCGAACCCTAGCGCATCTGAATTCTCCGGTTCGTACTGCAAAGATGAATCATTAAGCGTAAGTTTGGACAATGCGTCTCTAAACGCTTCAAAATCATCTGATGACACAGGAAATAAACCCGCATAAACCTGTGGCTTGATGCGTTTAAACCCGGCGAGCGCTTCAACCTCTGGCGTGCTAGCAAGCGTTATGGTGTCACCAACTGGTGCGCCGAGAATCTCCTTTATACCAGCGACCACAAATCCGACTTCACCGGCTCCAAGAGAGGGCAATTCTGTGCGTTTGGGCGTGAAGACGCCGACGCTATCGACAATATGCGTTTTGCCAAGGGACTTGGAAATTATTTTGTCGCCCTTCTTAAGTGTTCCTGCCATTACCCGGACCAACGACACGACACCAAGATAATTATCGAACCATGAGTCGATTATTAGCGCCTGCGTTTTCGCCTCGCGATCGCCAACCGGCGCTGGAATTTTTGCGACTATTTCTTCGAGAATGTCCTCTATGCCCATGCCTGATTTTGCGCTGGCACACACGGCATCCTGCGCGTCTATACCGATGATTTCCTCGATTTCGACTTTCACGCGTTCAGGCTCAGCCTGAGGAAGATCCATTTTGTTCAGCACCGGCAGTACTTCAAGACCCTGCTCTATCGCCGTGTAGCAGGTCGCCACTGACTGCGCCTCCACACCCTGCCCCGCATCGACGACCAACAGCGCGCCTTCGCATGCCGCGAGTGATCGCGAGACCTCGTAGGTAAAGTCAACATGCCCCGGAGTGTCGATGAAGTTTAGCTGGTAGCGAATGCCGTCACGTGCCTTGTAATAGAGCGTCACGCTTTGGGCTTTAATCGTAATACCGCGTTCGCGTTCAATATCGAGGCTATCTAGAATTTGCTCTGCCATTTCACGCTGAGTGAGGCCACCGCAGATCTGAATAAACCGGTCAGCAAGCGTCGACTTACCGTGATCGATGTGGGCAATGATTGAAAAGTTACGAATATGGCTTAGGTCGGTCACAGAGTTAGCGTCGCAGAGTAAGGTTCGGTGAGAGATAGCGAGGCTATCCGTAAGGCGGCAAGTCTACAGTATCTGGCGAATTCTGTCAGGAAGTTTGAACGCGGGCATTGCTTCTATACGCCGCGAGAATCTGTGCCAGAGGCAGGCAACAGCACCATAAAACGCATGCTGTTGCCGGTTGCTCGAGGAGCTAGGGAGGCTTCGATTAAGGCTTGAGTTCAATCGACAGCGTTGTGCCTTGGCCTTGTCGCATGATGCGAATCTGAACGAAGCCGCTTTCAGGTAGGGCTTCAGCAATGGCGGCAAACTCACTGACAGAGGTGACTGTCTCTCGATTCAATGAGGTCACCACGTCGCCCTCTCGAAGGCCCGCCTCTCTGCCCGGCCCGTCTTCGACCTGAGCAACACGCACGCCATCGATTCCAACAACTTGCCTGGTCTCATCGCTTAGTTCGGCCACTTTGAACCCTAACGGATTAACTCTCTCGGGAGGGGTATCAACAACCGCCACCGACGATTCGTTTGTGGGAGAGCTACCTAGTACAACTATCACTCGCTTTACTTCACCATTGCGAATGAGTCGCACAGCGGCTTCGGTACCCGGTTGGTATTGACCTACATAGAACGGCAGATCGGTGAAATATTCGATCTCATGGCCGTTGAACTCGATGATGATATCCTCATCCTCAATGCCGGCGCTCGCCGCAGGACTTTCATCCATCACGCCATCAACAAAGGCACCGCGCGGACGATCCATCTCGAAAATTTCGGCCAACGCGTAGTCGACTTCGCGCATGCGAACGCCTAACAGGCCGCGTTCAACTGCCCCAGATTCCTTAAGCTGTGCGACCACATTCATCGCTACATTGCTTGGAATAGAAAACGAGATTCCGTTCGAACCGCCGGTACTGCTAAGTATCTGCGAGTTAATACCGATGACATCACCCTCGAGATTGAACAGCGGACCGCCGGAATTACCCTGGTTAATCGCCACATCGGACTGGATGAACGCCATGTAGTTATACGCGGAATTTCCCGGTACGGAGCGCCCTTTGGCGCTCACGATTCCTGCCGCTGCTGAAAATTCGAGGCCAAAGGGCGAACCTATCGCTAACACCCAGTCGCCGACCCTCACCGCCTCGGAATCACCAAACTCGACGTAGGGTAAATTCTCTGCATCGAGTTTTAAAAGCGCGATATCCGAAGGTTCATCTAGACCCACGACCTCGGCATCGAAAACCCTGCGATCATTGAGCGTTACTTGAATCTGATCGGCTCCTTCGACGACGTGGTTATTAGTAATTACATAGCCATCTGCTGAAATTAGAAATCCTGATCCTACGGCGCCCCTCTGCATGGGTGCTCTATCTTGTCGTTGGATGTCTGGGCGCTGGTCTGGACGCAATCCGCGAAGCAGTTCCTCCAGGTTTTCGTCGCTTAACTGTGGCCGAGCGGCCACCGTTCGGCGCGCAGATATCTCGACGATAGCGCTCGCGTTAGCTTCAACAAGATCGGCGAAATTTGGCAATCCTGCTGCCGCAAACACGTGAGTTGGCACAAGGGCAGGCAGGACAATTTGGCTGACGGTAAGAAGACCACCTAACAAGGCTTGCCTCGGCACGAGGGAATTGAGTAGGTGTTTGGCTAGATGACTAACTAGATGA